>CEWR01030289.1_pt1 | contig 21737 bp, 13 predicted proteins | sample 356321 | NCBI WGS metagenome assembly CEWR01 (sample SAMEA2621551, study PRJEB7988) | marine metagenome | biome: marine biome (ENVO:00000447); feature: mesopelagic zone (ENVO:00000213); material: "saline water (ENVO:00002010), including plankton (ENVO:xxxxxxxx)" | depth 790 m
AAAACAGATATACTGCATAGGGTCAAAGTTAATAAACGATCCTCCACCGTTAGACCTAAACTGTCCAAACCGTTCGGTAAAAGTCACATAGGCGTTAACGTTTACGGTAGAAAAAGCAAGAGCATCTTCATCTTCACTATCTGTATCTTTCAACCTGAAATCAGCCGTATCAGCCTGAAAATCTTTAAACTTAAAACTTATCAAATCAGACTCTAACTCTGCCTTTCGGAATTCAAATACCCCCCGACCTGATAGTCCATCAGGCTCTATCATTGTTTGACCATGCATAAACGATTTCATATCATACATTGCAATTGGCTTACTTCTTTCCCTATGAATCATGATATTTTTCTTTGGATACCATCTTGTCATAACATCTTCGCCTTCTACTGGTGGAAATTCTACTGCAACAGGGTTTTCTTCTACATTAAAGTTCTGAGCTATTGCATTCATTGAGTCAGGTAAGAACACGAAATCATCAGAGTATGTTGTAGATGTAATGTATTCTAAATCACCACTACCTCTTAAACCTTCATTACTCATTTTAATAGTATCGTTAAAAGTTCCTTTACCACCATACATTGGGTATCCATCTTTTGGTGTTGTTTTAACAAATCCTAAAGAGTGATCAGGTTGTAATGTAAGTGTTTCTTCAAAGTCCGGAAAAATTCCAGCAGAAAGCATTGTACCTTTAAATTTTAGTTGATCATTATCAAAATTATCCAGACTATCAATTGTAAAAGGCTCTAAGTGAAAGTGAAAATTGTCTTTCTTATAAACACCGCCTTGAATAGATCGTTTATTGTAAAAAACATAAGAATCTCTGTCACTATTCAATATCGGATATTCATCTGCAAGTTTTACTCCTGATTTATTGTTTGGTTTATCAATTAAAAGATTTCCAGTTATTTTCTCTATAACTGTTTTTACAGGTGTTACAACTGGATCACCATGCTTATCTATTCTCCCATCTTCGGCATAAATTCGTAAAGAATCAACGTTAGGCATATCAATTTTAAATTCGTCATATTTAAAAGAAAAATTGTGGCCCATAATATCAAACCTTCCTGCTTGAATTGCTCCACTAAAATCAAAATCTCTATTCTTTTTTAACGTTATTTCTCTACGAGAAGGATAAATTATTACCTCTTGAGAATCACTTACATTAACACTATTAATTCCTTTCATGAACAAATCATAATTCAATAAACTTAATGTTGCGTTACTTTCCCCTTTCATATTAGATAAAAAACCAATAACATCATAATCTACATTACCACCACTAGCCTTCACCCATGCTGTTAACTTGTCTTTCATAATGAAAAATTTACTCTCATAATTATAATTAATGAACCCCTTATTAGATAGATTCAACAACATAGATTCTACAGAAGAATATGACATAAGCGAGAATTCAGCCAATTGATCATTAGTAATGTAGTTAGTATCTAACTTTTCGGATAACTTATAAATAGTATAAAGTGGATGTTTATCAGACATCCCCATTAACCTTAAGTATGAATCCTTTCTAAAATAATTTGATGAAATAAAAGTTGCATCCGTCTTTGTTCCTCCCGGAAGATTTCTAAATTCTATCATTGGAGAATCTATTTTCCAATCCAATGTCTCAAAATTCATATCAACTTGGTGATATGAATTAAAATAAGGTGTTATTGCAATACCTTTATTATCTCTAATTAAAGATACCTTTCTATCGTTAATGAAAAATTTAAATGATAAACCTGGGTGATAGATAGAATCTTCTTTAATATATAATGTAGACGAGGCCATTTTAGCAACAATTCTCTCTGGTTTTATTATGAATGTTTTGGAGGCCATTTTTAAGAATGGAACATTTTTTCTTTTAAAGATTAAATAAGCATCTTGCTTATCTGTTCCTCTACCAAATACTTTTCTTCCATAAAGTGAAAAAGCTCCGATATAATCTACCCCCTTTGCAATGTCTTCTATCTCAAATAATGCTTCATAAGAATCAAATCTTGGATAGGTAGCTTTTTCCATTTTCACATTTGCCAATACTTTTTCAAATAAAACGCCTTTCATTGGCTCATCAAAATAATAGTAATCGTAAAATGTAACATCCTTTATTTCATAGTTAGGCGATTTTACACTAAAAGAATAATTATTGATATCCGCATAAACAGAATCCACCGGTAATCCAGCTCGCTCCCATGTAACCCTACCTCCTTCGCCAATCCATTTAGCTTCTGTAGGATAATAAACTCCTTTTGTATTTTTAATTACAGAACTATCTCCTTTAGAATAACAAGTTAAATTTAATGCTTCAAATTCAATAGTTGGTAGACTATCATAACCAAATTTATAATTACTGTTATTAGCTGCCCAAGAATTAGAAGCTGACTTGTACATTAGATTTTCTGTAAACAAATTGTTACAAGCTTTTAAATAGTCTGTAAAATGTTTTTTACTTTTTCCATTAATTAACTTTATTAAAATATTTTGCCAACTTTCAAAACTCTTTTCTGTTTGATATTTACTATTAACAAATTGAGAAACTGTAAATAAATAATTCTTAAAATCAGGGAAAGCTTTTTTTCTCTTTTTTAACATCAGGTTAGAAACCTTATAAACCCCTTGCCTTTCCTTCTCAGAAAATATACCTTCAAACCAAGACCATGAAAACTCATCCATTACGGCAACACCATCTTGCTTTCTAGAATGTGTTAAAAACTGTTCCATCTCTTTAAAAAAGAGAGAAGAATCAGACGAAAAGTGTTTTATTTTATCTTGTGAGTATCCCGTTAGAGATAATAATAAAAAAAATATTACGATAATATGCTTTAAAAATTTATTCATTTTTTAATTAAATGTAATATGGTCCAATCATTTTTACTTTCTGTATAAATCAATTGTAAGTTTAACTGAGAAGTAGCTTCCAATAAAACCTCTTTATCGGAACTAAAGAAGCCACTCAATAATAAACTTCCATCTTTTTGTAAAGCTTTAACATAAATTGCCAAATTATTCAATAAAATATTTCTGTTAATATTAGCTATTATAACGTTAAACTCCTTATCAATTTTTTCTGCCCCTCCCATTTTAACAATAATATCTTCGCAATTATTATTCCTAATATTTTCTATTGTGTTATTATAAGCCCACTCATCTATATCTACCGCTTCAACTATCTCTGCATTTTTCATTTTTGCCAATATTGCTAAAACCCCAGTTCCACACCCCATATCTAACACTTTTTCACGTGTTAAATCTAACGATAGTAAACGCTTAATCATTAGGTAGGTAGTTTCATGATGCCCTGTACCAAAAGACATTTTTGGGTCTATTATAACATCAAATTCAACATCATCTATCTTGTTATGAAAAGGTGCTCTTATTACGCATTGATTTTCTACATTAATTAAATCAAAATTTTTCTCCCACTCTGCATTCCAATTCTGATCGGCAATTAACTTTGTAACATAAGTAATTGTAAAGTCAGTATTAGCAATTATAACCATAGAAGATATTAAGTCTTCTTTAAAATCATCTTTTTGAATATAAGCTTCTACTCCTGTTTCAGTCTCTACAAAACTTTCAAAACCAATATCAGCTAATTCTGCAATTAAAATATCTCTACCAACCTCTAAAGGGGTAATTTCTGCTTTAAATTCTAAGTATTCCATAAGTCAATTCAATTCATTATAAAAAAACGAAAAATATTAATGACGAACTAATTAATTCCCACTTTTATAGTTTATTGGCTATAGCAATTTAAATATTCACTCTTTTTGTTAAACATTATAAGATTTGTTTATTTTTCATTAAATTCGCTTAAAATAGTTAAATACTTAAAAATGAAAGCTACTCATGTAATTGTTGAAGAAATTATTAAAAAATCTCCTTTTTTAGAGGAAGCTTTAGCGGAAGGAATTATCAATTTATCATCTTTATCAAGACAAATAAAACCAGAAATTGATGAAGAATTACAAAAGGATGTCCAAATTGGAGCTATTGTTATGGCACTTAAAAGATTATCTCCAAAATTTGATCCCAACCTTAAAATTAGAGTTAAAAAGGTAATTAATAAGTTGGGAGATATTACAGTTCGTTCAAAAATCACTTATTATACTTTTGCTAATTCTGACACAATCATAGATAAACAGGCAGTTCTTCTAAAAGGTCTTAAAGGAAAAAAAGATACGTTTTTTGCCTTTACTCAAGGTGTTTATGAAACAACTATTATTTTAAGTGATTCAGAACATAGTGATGTGGACAATATATTTAGAGGGGAAACACTAATTCAAGACACCAGCGGATTATCATCTATTACAATAAAACTACCTAGTGAGAATGCTGATGTTTCTGGTATTTACTATTTTATTCTAAAGAAAATTGCTTGGGAAGGTATAAATATTTCAGACATTATATCTACAATGCATGAGTTTACAATTATTGTAGACGATGAATATATCGATAGAGCATTTTCTATATTAAAGAATTTGAATAAGAACATATAAAGAAGTTAATCCTCACCACTTTCATGATAGTGTTTTGCTACTTCTTCAAATTTCATTCTTTTTTCTTCATCAATTGTGTTTAATGGTGTCTCAACACCATCTTTAAATCTGTAACATTTTAATTTATCCTTAAAAACTGCAGATTTATAAATAGATTTTCCGAGCAACATTCTTGCGGCCTCTTGCACTCCCTCTACAATTGATGGGTGTGGATGAATCATATGTGCTAATTCATCAATTCCTTTATTCATGTGCATCAATAAAGCGATACTCTGAATCGCGGAAGAAGCATGTGCTCCTACAGCTCTCATTCCTATAACTTTCATGTCATCATCATCAGAAACAATCAATTTAAAAAAGCCTTCAGGCTTGCCCATTGATATAGCCCTAGCTATTGTTGAATAATCAACTTTAGCTATTCTGTAAGGAATATTTTGTTCTTGCAATATCTTTTCATTTGCACCTACTGAAGCCACAACAGGATCTAAAAACATTATTGTAGATACATTTTCGTAATTAATTGTTTTTACTGGAAAATCACCAAACATCATTACAACAGCATGCCTAGCTTCTCTCTCTCCAACATTAACCAAAGGAATTCTTCCCGAAACATCTCCTACTGCATAAATATGAGGGATATTAGTCCTTGTATCATCCTCTCCAATATGAACACCTCTTTTACTCATTTTAACACCTGCATTTTCTATCTTTAAAGATTTAATATTAGGTGTTCTCCCTATTGATAGCAAAGCTTTATCTACAACAATAATCTCTCTCTCTCCATTTTCAGTTTCAATTTCATACTCTACTTTTCCATCAATAATTTCAATTCTTTTTAATTGAGATTTTCGGTGTACAATCACACCCTTTTTCTCCATATTTTTTGAAATCAAATCAGAAATATCTCTGTCTTCAAATGGAAGAATACGTTCTGCTCTATCAATTAAATGAACCTTTGTTTTTCCGAAATTTGAAAAAATTGTAGCGTACTCACAACCAATTACACCAGCTCCAACAATAACTAAACTTTCAGGAAACTCATCCATATGTTCAATACCATCACTTGTCATTATAATTTTCTCATCAACCTCAACATCCGGCAAACATCTAGGTCTACTACCACTAGCTATAATCGTATTTTCTGCATAAATATGTTTTTCAACACCGCCCTCTTTTATAATTTTTATTTCTTTATCCGAAACAAAACTGGCAACACCCTTTTCATAGGTAATCATATCAGTTTCTGCATGAATAATTCTTAAATGACTCGTTAATTGAAATTTTCGATCAAAAACAGACTCTTCAATAGAGTTTCTAACATCTTCAAAAGCGATATCTAAATATTGTGTTTTTTCTCCATCTAAATCTTCTTTCACCTTCCTAAATCTTGTAGAAAGTTCCCACATTGTTTTTGAAGAAAGTGCTCCATTATAGATTCCTGCCCCTCCTAATTTTTCTTTTTCAATTAAGATAACTTTTTTATCAAAATCAATCGCTCGCATAGCAGCTGCATACCCTGCAGGACCACCACCAATCACACATAAATCGTACTTTTCCATAAAAGAAATATTAGGCTTTATTATTTGGAATTTAAAAGTAATAAAAAGATTAAAACCCGAATGCAATATTCTTAATAAAATTAACTATCAGCTAACACTATTCTATATTTCATGAAGTGAACAAGGGTATATAAACTTACAATTCTTGTAAATTATCTTATCTAATTCAATTAACGATGCTAATGCTAATTGAGAATAGTTTTGAGAAGCATTTCTAAAACTCCCCACTTCTGTTTGCCATAATGTTGTAATTAACTTCATATTTCCCTTGGTTGGATTTATTTGGTTTACCGCATTTTTAACATTACCTGCACCTGCGTGGTAGCTGTGTAAAACTAACAACTTATACCACAAATCGTCTGGATTGTATGTTATTCCTTTTGCATCTAAAATTTTATTAGTCTCTGGAATACAAATTGTTCTAATTAATTTAGCAGATGCCCATGCCGATTTATCAAAATCCTTACGCTCATCAGTTTGCCTATTTACTTTTAACCCTAGGTTAATTGCAACACCTTTCATTATCTGAAAAGAACCGTAAGCTCCTACAGGAGATTTTTGCATTTTATTTGGACTTTCAATCAGTAAAATTGCTTGAGCAAAAAATGGATCAACATCATTATCATTAAATATTTTAATTCCCTGCCCAATACTTGGTATTACTTTATCAAAATCGTAAAAAGCTTTTTTTCCTGAAGTCATATAAACGTGATCATCATCAGGTAATCCATAATGATTTTTAACACTATCTCTAATAGCATCTTTTCTATCATCAGTCATTTTATTCCAATCCTTAACAGCAACTTTTCTTATTATTTGGCGGGTACTTCCTATATTTATTAAAGCAGAATCGTTTCCCATTGTCATTAGAGTTCTCCAAAAATTTGGTTGCTCTAACTTATCCCAACCTTGACTATAAAGTTGTTTATTTTGAACAAATTGGTAGTTTAAAGAATCGTTAAGTCCGGAAACCTCTACTACTATATCATCTTCTAAATATGGTTGTGTATAAGCTATAGACATAAGTCCGATAGTAGCAGAAAGTAAAATTGTTTTTAATCTAATCATACAACAAAGAGAACGACAAAAACCATTTAATTGTTTCATAACAAATCAATATTGTAAACATTGGTTTGTTATTTAATCTTTTTTAACCAGCATATACATTTCATTTTCCAAAACAGAATATCCTTGATCATAACAGAAATAATATATTTTTCCAGCTTTTGTCGTATATATTTCTGTAATATAATTAAAATCAAACCCATTCATATCTAGCTTCTTTTTACTAACAGTTCCTTTACCTTTAGGATTTAGTTCTTCTAAAATTCTCCAATTTTTACGTAAACGATTATTAATATTTCTAATTAAGTTTTTTCCATCTTTGTTTATTTTATTGTTGTAAGAGTTTCTACAATAGTCTGAACAAAACTTCTTATCCACTCTTCCTACAAAGGATTCTGGACATTCTAAACACTTTTTATTTTCCATAAACCAAAAATACCAATTAATAATTACAAACGACTACAAATGACAATACCCGACTATAAACGAAAACAAACATTTAGTAACCGAATAAACTTTCTACCCCTTCCTTACTTTGCCTCATCAAATCTGAACGAATCAGGTTTACCAAATAAACTTTTTAAAACCATTTACATTATGAACAATTTAAAAAACAGAGTACAGTTAATCGGAAACTTAGGAATGAACCCAGAAATTAAAAATTTAGAATCAGGAAAAAAGTTAGCAAAATTCTCTATTGCAACAAACGAATCTTACAAAAACGCTAAAGGAGAAAAAATTGAAGACACACAATGGCACAATTTAATTGCATGGGGAAAAACGGCTGATATCATAGAAAAGTATTTACAAAAAGGAACTGAAGTAGCTGTGGAAGGGAAACTTACGAATAGAAGTTATGATGACAAGGATGGAAATAAACGTTATGTTACAGAAATTGTTGTAAACGAAATATTAATGCTAGGAAATAAGAACTAGAAATTTTTATAAAAGAGCAGGTGATAATATCATCTGCTCTTTTATAATTATCTTTTTATAATACTTTTTGTAACAATCTGCTTACCCGAAATTATTTTAACAGAGTAAAAACCAGAGATAAAATTGTCTAACTTAATTATCTCACTCTCCCCAAATTCTTCACTATAAACTAATATACCTATCGAATTAAATATTGAAACTTTTATTTTTTCACTTTTATCATAACCAATAATTGTAATTTGATTCTCAAATGGATTTGGATAAATACTGATAATTGGTTTTTCAACTTCTTTAATCCCTAAAGGTTGATCTACAATATTTATATTATCCAGATAAATTGAATTCCCGTAACCAGAATTATTTTCAAAATAAAACTCAACTGAACCTAAGCCAATAACAGCATTTAAATTAACCGATTCATTTCTCCATTCATCAGCTTCTGGAATAAAGAAAGAAGGAGTATTAAATGCTGTCAATAAAGTATTTCCATCCTTAGACCAAAGTAAATTTTTGGTAACACCACAATCAGAAGAATAATAGACCGATAAGGTATCTCTTCTTGGTGCCCAATGTGGTGCATGAGCAACATCAAATGTCAATTCAGGATTACTAGTTCCAATAAAACTATAAGCTGGAGTAACTAGATAATCTTTTTCTCCAGTAAAGTCAGTAGAATTGTTATCTATAACAACACTTGCTGCACTCAAGCCATGACCTCCTACAACTGAAGATAACTCCCAAGTAACACCATTATCAAAATTTATTAATGACCAATCTGAGGGTGTAACAGATCCACTTTCAAAACCTTCAGACAGAGGTAAGGGTAAACCAACCAACCCTAATTGAACATGAATGTAATCTTGAACAAAAACAGAATCAGACCCAGTAGGATTTGATGCAACTAATGAAACATTATAATTTCCTGTATTTGGATAACAAATAACAGGGTTTAAATCAACTGAAGTACTCGGTATTCCTCCTGGGAAATACCACTGCCATTGTTGTCCTAAATCAACTGTCTCATTAATAAATTGAGTACAGTTACCTGGACAAATATTCGTATCGCTTGCACTAAATTGAACAGTCGGAGCTGAAGCAATAAACAAATCAGATTCCCAAAGGCCTCTTCCATAAGTTGCAGCTCTTAGCTTTCCCGTAGGGTAATATATTTCAAGCTCATTCACCATAACATTTGGTAATCCTTCCATAAAGGATTGCCAATTTAAAAGGTCATCATTTTTGTAATAGATCCCTATATCTGTTCCAACATAAATACCATTATTCGATCCATTCTCATAAACAACACAGTTAATTGGTAGGTTAGGTAAATTACCAGAAACATTAATCCAATTACTCCCTCCATCAATTGTCTTATATACTTTAGCTGTATTACTAAATCCAGACAGACTCACCCAAAAAGTATTTGGATCAGTATTATTAACTGTAATGTAAGTAATTGAGGCTCCAGATAAGATTGGAGTAATATTTGTCCAATTAGCACCTCCATCAATTGTTTTCTTTAAAGAAGTTAAAGTTGCTGCATAAATTATATTAGAATTAGACGGAGCAACCACTAAAGAACGTATTGTGGCTGAATTAGATCCAAAACTTGAAATAGTATTCCAAGTTCCTCCAGAATTAGTAGATTTCCAAACGTTAGAATAGCCTGCATAAATTGTACTGCTATTATTAGGGTCTAAAGTATATGGAGTGACCCAAGCACCATCCTCAACACTAGTAATACTGCCACTTATCCCATTAAAAGAAGCACCTCCATTCGTAGATTTATAAATACTTCCATTTTGAGATGTTGAATATATAATATTATTATTTGCATAATTTACTATACATTCCATACCATCTCCTCCGGTAACATGAGTCCAAGTTCCATTTTTCAATAATGTACAACCATTATCTTGAGCTCCTGTTATTATCGTTCCTGAATTTGTTGCACTTGCTCCAAGTCTATAAAACTGAGAATTCTGAATTCCTGAGGTAATATCAGAGAAATTACCTCCATTATCAGTTGATTTGAATATACCTCCATCTGAACCAACAAAAAGTGTGCCCCCATAAAAATCTATTGTGTGAATATCAGCATGAACGTACTCATAACCTCCGGTTGGCCAACTCCACTTAGATAAAGCAGTTAAAGATAATCCTCCATTCGTAGATTTCCATACATTAACACCTCCGGTATAAACTTCATTTTTATTAGTTGGCGAAACGGCCAAAGCCATATCATACCAACTCTGTCCACCTGTATCACTACCATCTGTTGCATACCCAAATACATTCGGAGTATTTGTTCTTAAAATAAAACTGTTTCCTCCATTTGTAGATCTATACAATCCAAAGAAACCATTATCATCAGAATCTCCAGCCAATAAATAAACATAATTAGCATCATCAGGTGTAACAGCTATAGATAATCTACCTACACTCCCAGATGGAGTACCATTTAAAACACTAGCAAAAGATCCAGAAGCCCCTCCTGATGTTGACATATAAAAAACAGAACTGGTACAGGCATAAATAATATCTGTGTTTGCTGTATTCATTTCTACATCTCTTATAGAACCTATTAAAACATTTTCCCAATTGACTCCTGCATCCGTTGTTTTCCATAACCCGTTATTTGTAGCTACCCATAATATGTTTCCATTTGTTGGATGAATAATAATTCTTCTCATCGTTCTACTTTGTGAGGTTGCCCAATTTAGACCTGTAGAATTCCAAGTAACTCCTCCATCTATGGATTTCATAATTCCAATACTGTAAGTGTCATTTCCATCACCATCTCCTGTAGCTAAATAAACTATATTAGAATTATTAGGATCAATTGCAATACCTGAAACACCTAACGAAGAAAAATCATCGGTTAATGGCACCCATGACACTCCATTATCAACAGACTTCCAGCAACCTCCTGCCGGAGTTCCTACATATATTATGTTACTATTATTTGGATCAACCGTTACAGCATTTACTCTACCAATACCTGGATTCCAACCGATAGAACTCCAACTTGTTGGTCCTATTGGAGACCAATTTGCGGCCTGTTTATTTGAACTTTCTTTTTGGAGTCTATATTTTTTTTTAAATTTTTGGTGTTCTAACCATGGTAAACTAGGGTTTGGTATTATTCCATCTTCATTTACCCTAGACTCCATAAAATACTCCCAACGCTTAAACTGCTTCCACCCCTTACCTTTTACATAATCTTTTCCTTCCCAATAATTTTCAAAAGCTTCTTTAACCTCATTAAAATTAGAATTCTTTTCTCCCATTAATCGAACATAATCTTGAGCACTATTCTGACTAATTACAAACAAAAAAATGAATGTGGTTATTAAAATATGTTTCATAATAATTAAGTAATAATTGTTGTACAACGTAAAGATATCGAATAATCAGAAAGAACAACCTAATTATTTAACAAACGGATTGGATTCTAATTTAAAGGCATAAAAAAAGCGACTATAAAAATAGTCGCTTTTAACATTAATTTTATTTACAATTAAGCACTTGCCGTATCTAATTGCCTGTTCACTTTTTTAAATAAACCTTGCAATACTTTCCCTGGTCCTACTTCAGTAACTGAAGATGCTCCATTTTCTAGCATTTTCTCCATTGTCTGAGTCCATCTTACAGGAGCAGTTAATTGAGCAATTAAATTAGATTTAATAACTTCTGGATCAGTAACTGCGTCTGCAGGTACATTTTGGTATATTGGGCAAATTGGAGTATTAAAAGATGTAGCACTAATAGCTGCTTCTAATTCTTCTTTAGCTGGCTCCATTAATGGAGAATGAAATGCTCCACCTACTGGCAAAACTAATGCTCTACGTGCTCCTGCAGCAGTTAACTTTTCGCATGCTTCATTGATTGCGCTTACAGTTCCTGAAATTACTAACTGCCCTGGACAGTTATAATTTGCTGGCACCACAACACCATCAATTTCACCACAAATACTTTCCACAACAGCGTCATCTAAACTTAAAATAGCAGCCATTGTAGAGGGTACAACTTCACAAGCTTTTTGCATTGCTAACGCTCTTGCAGAAACTAACCTTAACGCATCTTCAAAGTTTAATGTTCCATTTGCTACTAAAGCAGAAAACTCACCTAAAGAATGACCAGCAACCATGTCTGGCTTAAAATCATCACCTAAAGTTTTTGCTAATATTACCGAATGTAAAAATATAGCTGGCTGAGTGACTTTCGTTTGTTTTAAATCTTCTGCTTCGCCATCAAACATTATATCTGTAATTCTAAAGCCTAATATTTCATTGGCTTTTTCAAACATTTCTTTTGCTAATTCAGAACCTTCATAAAGTTCTTTTCCCATTCCTACAAATTGAGATCCTTGACCCGGAAAAACATATGCTTTCATATCTATTCTATTTTATGTGATATGGAACTCGCTAAAAGCTCGATTCCTATTTTTTCTAAATTGAAAAGCAAAAGTAATATTAAAAAAGTGTTAAAAGAAAAAGCTATTTAAAAATTGAAATCCAATTTTATTATCTTTAGCAACCTATGAATAGAAAAACCATAAGAACAATTATATTTTTAGCGATTTTGTCGTTAATTGGAATTGTGGCAACACAAATTTTTTGGGTTAAAAATGCTTACAATCTACAAGAAAAACATTTTAATGACAGAGTTCATATTGCCTTAACTAATGTAACTCATGATCTATTAGATATTAATAAAGATGATTCTGAATTGTTTAACCCAGTTAAGCAAGTTTCTTCTAACTATTATACAGTATTAATTAACGACACTGTTAATCCATACTTGCTAGAAACATTACTCCGTAACGAATTTATTGAGCGAAATATCAATGTAGATTTTGAATATGTTATTTATGATTGTTTTACGGATTCCATCGTTTTTGGTGATTATATTTCTTTAGATAAAAATGAAAAATACAATGTTCAATCAAAATCTTATAACATGAAATGGGATAAGGACGGACATTATTTCGGGATATTTTTCCCATCCAAAGAATCATATATAATTAGTAAAATGGGAATTTGGGTATTCTCTTCCTCTATCATTTTATTAATTATAGTTTTCTTCGCATACACTATTAATGTGATACTGAAACAGAAAAAGCTCTCAGAAACAAAGAACGATTTCATTAATAATATTACGCATGAATTTAAAACCCCTATTTCTACCATTTCCCTTTCTGCTGAGGTTCTATTAAGCCCCAATATTAGTGATGATCCAGAACGGCTAGCAAATTATGCTCGTATTATTAAAGAAGAAAATGATAGGCTTAAAAACCAAGTAGATAAGGTATTACAATTGGCAACCCTTAATAAAGACAAGCTAAAACTAGAAGATGAAAATATTGATTTACACGAATTAATCACACAATCCATTAAGAGTTTTGGATTAATTATTAGAGAAAGAAGTGGTAAAATAAATTATAATTTAACTGCTGATAAGTTTGAGATACTTGGTGATAAAATTCATATAACAAATACACTTCATAACCTAATTGATAATGCAATTAAGTACTCTTCTGAAAACCCTGAAGTTAAAATTGAAACGCACAATCATAAAGGATTTATTGAAATAAGTGTAAGAGATAACGGAATTGGAATTCCTTTAGATAGTCAGAAGCATATTTTTGACAAATTTTATAGAACTCCTACAGGAAATATACACGATATTAAAGGCTTTGGATTAGGACTTAATTATGTAAAAACTATTGTAGAGGCTTATTCAGGAACAGTTAAAATAATCAGTAAAGAAAACGAAGGATCAACTTTTGTAATTAAACTTCCATTAAGTAGAAAATAGAAACCTGAGAATAGATATTAGAAAAAGGGAAGTCTCTTTTTCTTTAAGCGAAAGCTGACTTTTCTCTAAAAAATAAAACCATGGCAAAAGAAATAAAAGACATCAAAATATTATTAGCTGAAGATGATTCTAACCTTGGGTTTGTTGTTCAAGACAATCTCAAATCTAATGGCTACCAGGTTACCTTATGTTCTGACGGAGAGGTTGCATTAAAAACTTTTGCAAGCGACAAATTTGATATGTGCATTTTAGATGTTATGATGCCTAAAAAAGACGGTTTTACTGTTGCAAAAACAATTAGAGATATAAACAAAGAAGTTCCTATTGTTTTTTTAACTGCCAAAACAATGCAAGCAGATAAAGTTAAAGGTTTTACGCTTGGCGCTGATGATTACATTACAAAACCGTTTGATTTTCAAGAGTTTATTTTAAGAGTAGAATCTATTTTACGTAGAACTAAAATATTAATTAAAGAAGAAGTTATAGTAGAAAATTTTACTGTAGGAGAGTATAGTTTTGATGTTAAAAATCAACTATTAGCTCATCCAAAAGAAGATAAAAAATTAACAAAAAAAGAAACACGAATTCTTGCATTTTTATGTGAACATATAAATGACATTGCTCCAAGAGAATTGATACTTAAAAGTATTTGGGGAAATGATGATTATTTTAGTGGAAGAAGTATGGATGTATTCATTTCTAAGCTCAGAAAGTATCTTTCTTACGATAAAAAAATTCAAATTAATAATATACACGGAGTTGGATTTAAGCTAGAGGTGAGTATTTAGTTTTTGGTGTTTTGTATATAGTTAATCTTTATATTTACGCTAAACACTAAAAACCAAATACTCAATACCAAATTGAACACATTTCTAGCTAAAACAGCACAACATTTAATTGATACTTACCCCAACAACTTAAGTGATGTTTGTATTGTATTACCTAATAAAAGAGCCGGACTGTTCTTAAAACAACACTTAAGCAAGCTTATTGATAAACCCATTTGGCTTCCAGAAATTATTGGCACTGAAGAGTTAATTGAAAAACTTTCTGATGTTGAAGTAATTGATAACGTTACCCAATTATTTGAATTGTATAATGTTTACAGAGAATCTACTCCGAAACCAGAAACCTTTGATGAATTTAGTAAGTGGGGTCAAATTCTCCTACACGACTTTAATGAGATTGACAGATATTTAGTGCCTACCTCAGGCTTTTTTAAACATATTAATGAAGCGCGAGCTTTGGAAGTTTGGAATTTAGGTGAACGAGAAGTAACAGATTTTCAATCTCAATATTTAATATTTTGGAAACAGCTAGGTACACTTTATACTTCTTTTACTAAATATTTAAAAGATAATAAATTAGCCTACCAAGGATTGGCCTACCGAATTGTTGCTGAAGAGCTAAAGGCTGATCCAGAAAAATTTGTACAAAAAAAGATAAAGTGGGATAAAGTAATATTTGCTGGATTTAATGCTCTAAACAAAGCAGAAAAAGTATTGATCTCTGAATTAAAGAAGCAACAAAAATGCGATGTTCTTTTTGATGCAGACCAATATTACTTAGAAGATAAAATGCAAGAAAGCGGTTTGTTTCTGAGAGACTTAAAAAAGGAAGATGCTTTTCAACCCTTTAAATGGATAACCAATAAATTTAAGGAAGAGCAAAAGCAAATTAATATTTATGGAGTTCCACAAAATATTGGGCAAGCAAAATACATTACTCATCTTTTAAATGAAATTAACGGCTCAAAAAACTATACAGATACTGCAGTTGTATTAGCTGATGAAAACTTATTGATTCCTGTATTACAATCTGTACCAGAAACCATTGAAAACATTAATGTTACAATGGGTTATCCGTTAAAGAATACTCCAACCAACAATTTTTTTGAAATATATTTTACCACTCTCGTTAATGCTGAACGTTTCGGTCATAAAGGCGAACTTACTTATCATTACAAAGATTTCTTAAAACTGTTTCAGCTGCCTTTTAGTCAGATTCTATTTGGACCAGATAATTGTGCACAGGTTAAAAGACAGATAATCTCCCAGAATTGGGTATTTATCAATAAAGAAAAGATTGATTGGATTAATGAAAAGTTAGAAATTCCTTTTTTAGAAAAATATTCTGTAGCTACGACTTTACAGCAATGTATCAAGTTTATTGAGAAATCTAAAGAACATTATGTTGCAGATAAAAATGACTCGTTTATTGAATTAGAATATCTATTTCAATACGCCAAACTGTTTAATCAGATGATTACGCTAACCACCAAGTATCCTTATTTAAAAAACAGTAAAGGCTTTTATTCACTTTACAAACAAATATTAAGCTCCTCTTCTATAGAGTTATATGGAGAACCGTTAAAAGGATTACAAGTTTTAGGAATGTTAGAAACGCGTAATATCGATTTTAAAAACGTGATTTTACTTTCTACGAACGAAGGAACTTTACCTGCCGGAAAAACTTTCAACTCTTTTATTCCTTTTGATATTAAAAAGGATGACACTTACAATTTACCAACTCATATTGAAAAAGATGCAGTTTATGCTTATCACTTTTACAGATTGATCCAGAATGCAGAAAATATTAGCATTTTGTATAATACTGAAACCAATGAATTTGGTAGTGGAGAGCAAAGCAGGTTTGTTACTCAAGTTGAACATGAGTTAGGTAAATTCGATAACATTTCTATTCGGAAACAATTGGTAACCTACCCTGCTTTAAATAAAAAAGTAATAGAAATTAAAGTTCAAAAAACAACTGCAATTGTTGCTAAGATTAAAGAACGTTTTACCAATGGAATTTCTCCATCAGCATTAATCGCATACATTAATTGTCCGTTAGATTTTTATTACAAATATGTTTTAGGCGTTAGAGAAGCCGAAGAAGTGGAAGAAACAATAGATCATTCTACTTTTGGAACTTATGTACACGATAGTTTAGAGCTATTATATAAAGATTATATTGGGAAAAACTTAACTGAAGAAGATTTAAAACTGATGCTTAAAAAAGTAACACCAGTTGTTACGAGTGTTTTTGCAGAACACTTTAGTGATAAAGAACTAGGATCTGGCAAAAACTTATTGACGCTCAATATTGCTCAAAATTACATTACCACGTTTATTAAAGAAGAGATAAAATTTGTTCAGAAATTAGGTCAACCTTTATTTATAAATTCTTTAGAGGAGAAATTGCTATCTGAAATTAAGGTTGATGGAGCAACCATACAACTAAAAGGTTTTGCTGATAGAATTGACAGTTACGGAACCGAACTAAGAATTATTGATTACAAAACAGGATTGGTTAAACCAACAGAACTTCAACTAAAACATATTGATGAATTATTGGATGCAAAAAAGAATAAAGCTTTTCAGTTATTGATGTATGCTTTAATGTATAGCAAATCAAATTTGATTGATAATACTCAAATTACTTCTGGTATAATTTCTTTTAGGACATTAAGTAGTGGTTACATGCCTTTTGGAATGAAAAAGAACGCCAACATTGATGAAACGGTACTAGAAGATTTTGAAGTTTTACTAATTAAACTGATTAAAGAAATTCTTGATATTAACACCTCATTTACACATACAACTGATGCCAAATGGTGTGAGTTTTGTGAGTAATTTACTTTAAATATTTACTCAAAAAAAACGACAACTTAGATGAGTCGATAAATATATTATTTGGAAAAAAATCTCATAATGGGAATTTTGATTCGCAGAGAAGCCATATTTCATTGGGTATTGCATAATGGTACAGTTATTTCACGTCAGGGTGTAAAACTAAAAAAATAGCTATGAGAAATTACTTAATATCATTTGATAATATTAATTTACAAGACATCAACACGGTTGGTGGTAAAAATGCTTCATTAGGAGAAATGATGCAAGTAACTAAATCTCTCGGAATTAAAGTACCTAAAGGTTTTGCCCTCACAACTAATGCTTATCAAGAATTTTTAGAAGCCAATAATCTTATTGAATTTATAAATCTTACAATTAAAGATTTAGATATTGACTCAATAACTAGTTTACAATCTGTAGGTACAAAAATTAGAACTAAGATAATGGACGGTGAAATTCCAAAACATATAGAGGATGCTATTATTCCTTTTTATGAAAATTTATCCAAAAATTATGGAGATTCAAAATTTACAGATGTTGCCGTTCGATCATCAGCAACTGCAGAAGATCTTCCAGATGCATCATTTGCAGGACAACAAGAAACTTATTTAAATGTAAATTCAAAAACAGATTTATTCCTTTCTATTAAAAAATGTTACGCTTCCCTTTTTACAGATAGAGCAATTTCTTATAGAGAAGCTATGAACTTTAATCACTCCGAAGTTTTACTTTCTGTCGGTATTCAAAAAATGGTACGATCTGATATAGGAAGCTCTGGTGTCGCTTTCTCCATAGACACTGAAAGTGGCTTTAAAGATGTTGTGCTTATCAACGCAAATTATGGATTAGGAGAGTTGTTAGTTCAAGGAAGCATCTCCCCTGATGAATACATTGTTTTCAAAAAAAACATGTCTATTATCGAAAAAAAAATGGGCGAAAAAAAGAAACAAATGGTTTATGGGGATAAAACAGAACTTACCAATATTATAGATGTTCCTCAAAATAAAGCTAATTTGTTTTGCTTATCAGAAAAACAGATTAAACAACTTGCAAGCTGGGTAATTAAGATTGAAGATCATTATTCTAAGGCTTATCAAAAATACTGTCCTGTTGATGTAGAATGGGCAATTGATGGGATTACTAGTAAGTTATACATTGTCCAAGCTAGACCTGAAACTATTCATTCTAATAAATTAAATGGAGATATAGAACAATATAAAATTGAAAAAAACGAAAATCAATTACCCATTATAGAAGGTAGCGCAGTTGGTGATAAAATAGGGGTTGGAAAAGTCCATATTTTGCAAAGTATTGAAGAAATAATAAACTTTAAAAAAGGTGATGTGTTAGTTACTGAAATGACAGATCCAGATTGGGAACCCATCATGAAAATAGCATCTGCCATTATAACGAACAAAGGCGGAAGAACTTGCCATGCAGCAATTGTTTCAAGAGAGTTAGGTATTCCTGCTATTGTTGGAACAAAAAATGGGGTTGAAGTTCTAAAAAATTATAGCGAAATAACAGTATCATGTGCAGAAGGGGAACGAGGATTTGTTTATCAGGGTAAATGTAACTTCACTTGTATCAGATTTAAAAAAGAAGATTTACCTAAAGTTTCAACTCCTTTAATGCTAAACGTGGCTTCTCCAGATTTAGCTTTTAAGTTTTCTTTTTTACCTAATGATGGGGTTGGCCTAGCTAGGGAAGAGTTTATAATTAATAACTATATAAAAGTTCATCCCTTAGCTCTTCTTAAACACAGAGTTATTGGCGATGCAGATCTTTCTAGAAAAATTAATTCGATTATCAAAGGCTATGATTCAGAATCAGATTTTTTCATCAATAAATTAGCGCATGGTATCTCAAAAATAGCTGCCGCATTTTATGATAAACCTGTAATCGTAAGATTTAGCGATTTCAAATCTAACGAGTATAGAAACTTATTAGGAGGAGAACACTTTGAACCTAAAGAAGAAAACCCGATGATTGGATGGAGAGGAGCATCTAGATACTATTCAGACGAATACAAAGCAGCTTTTGAGTTAGAGTGTAAATCAATAAAAAAAGTAAGAGATGAAATGGGCTTCAAAAATGTGATTGTTATGATTCCTTTTTGCAGAACTATTGAAGATTGTGAAGCAGTTATAAAAACAATGAAAGAGTTTGGTTTAGTGAGAGGCGAAAATGGTTTACAAGTTTATTTGATGGCTGAAATACCTTCTAATTTTATCCTTGCTAATGAATTTTCAAAATATGTAGATGGTTTCTCAATTGGCTCTAATGATTTAACCCAACTTACTCTTGGTCTAGATAGAGATTCTCACTTAGTTTCCCATCTTTATGATGAAAGAAATTCTGCTGTAAAAATCTTGATTAAACAGCTTATTAAGGTATCCGCAGAAAATGGTGTGAAAGTTGGAATTTGTGGGCAAGCACCATCCGATTTCCCTGAGTTTGCAGCATTCTTAGTAGAAAATAAAATAGGGTCAATATCAGTGACTCCAGATTCTATTTTAAAAACACTAAATGCAATAGATGAAATAGAAAACAATTTTAGTTTGCTCAAAAAAGTTAGTTAAATATCTATTTCAAGCCTGTTTGATATGTTTAAAACTAAAATATCTGCCATAGATTTTGCCTTATTAAAGGCTGAATCTGAATAATAAATTGCTAATTCTGTTTTTAATAAGTTGATGTTTTCTTTCTCAGAAATTTCATCGTTTTTCATAACTCCTATTAAATCTGAAAATTTATTTTTCTCATTTAAAAGTCTTTTCCTCATCAACCCTCTTTCTTCAGACATATATTGCTCTGCTGTCTTTTGAGATATATGACATTTTACTTGTTCAACGAAAAAAAAATTATCCTTAAAAAATTGTGGAAAATAAATATTTTTTTTTCCCTCAAATGATTGCTGATCAAAATCCATTGCTCGAATTCGATATTGTATCTTATCAAAGTCTTGAGTGACTACAATTACATAATTATAAGACCTCATATCTCCCAATAAACGAACAAAGCATCGCTCATTAAATTTGACGAACTCTTTTGACAATCTCACAAAATCAATATTATTAATGCCTCCCTCATACTCTTCAATAAATTGATCGCCAGGTATTCCAATTACATGTTCTTCTACAATAGTTTCTTTATCAATTAAATAATTAATTTTATTGGGCGAAAAAATATCTTCTAATTCTAAACCATACACTCTCGATGCATCTACCCTCTTAATGTATAAATAATCATAATTATCATTTATCTCATTGATTATTTTTACTCTAAACGGTTTTGAATTTCCGTAAGAACAAAAATCAATACTTCCAACATATAAGTGTTTAATCCGTATATCATTACCATTGATAATTTGATATAACCTTACCAAACCATCTGTAATTTCAATCATTTCTGTAGGCCTATAAGTTACGGCATTCCATAAGGTCTTCTTTCCATTACTTTTAAGTTGTATAACCTCTTTATAGTTTAATAAGTCGGAATACGAAATGGGTAGTTTTGTCACTCTAGAGTAGATTTCAAGATAACGATACAAATCTTCTCCTATCGGATAAAATTTTTTCCTATACTCCATTTTGTTATACTGACCTGACATTAGAACTTAAAAAATAAAATTACATTCAAATATAAGAGTTTAATCTATTAGAATATGTAATTGTATTATTATCCTTTTTATTGAACAACTAACTTACCAGCATAACCATGTTTTTTATCTCCATAAAGGTAAACGCACCTTATTTTATTTGTTTTCAATTTTTCAGGTTATTCTATTCGAAAAATATTGCACATCAACCTTCTCTATCAATATATTAGCTAAAGGCACATTTTTTGCCAATATTAATCTAGTATTGTCTGTCGTTAAAGGATAAACTCTATTTAATACAACTAACAATAACTCATCACTTATAAGTGTCTTACGTCTAACGTGTTTACAAATTAACTATCCCGGATAGCTAATATTGGCTAATGCAACAAGAACCTCTGATAATAATGGTTTATTTTATTGTAGTTGTGAAGCAACTGTCCGTTAGGTTTGTTGTGTTCGTTAATATTACTTACTATTCTATTGGTAATACACAAATATATAGCATATTAAGTGCATTTAAAATTCAATAATTTAAGAAGATATTCAAGATCCCAAGCAGTCATTTTTCTCATTCTTTTAATACTGATTTTCTTGTTTTATTTTTGCATTTCTTGCATAA
>CEWR01159329.1_pt1 | contig 21711 bp, 17 predicted proteins | sample 356321 | NCBI WGS metagenome assembly CEWR01 (sample SAMEA2621551, study PRJEB7988) | marine metagenome | biome: marine biome (ENVO:00000447); feature: mesopelagic zone (ENVO:00000213); material: "saline water (ENVO:00002010), including plankton (ENVO:xxxxxxxx)" | depth 790 m
AAAGGGAAAGGGAAAGGGAAAGGGAAAGGGAAAGGGAAAGGACATTGTCGCTAAAGCTTTAGTGTATTAATAAAAATAAGGAAATTAAAAAGGCTTTATTTTTTGGTTCATTTAAATCCTTGAAATTACAGGGAAACACTCCGCTAATTATACACGATTTATTTGTAATTTTACATTGACAAAAATGGACTTACTTTGTGACTTTTTTTATAAAAGAAAGAATACAATCCATATAAAATAAACGGTATAATTACGCATGAAATATCCTAAAAATGATCTCGCTCAATTAGTAATTGCCTCTTGTGTTGCAAACGGAATTGAAGATGTTGTCATTTCTCCAGGTTCTAGAAATGCACCCTTAACAATTGGTTTTACAAGTCATCCGAATATAAATACTTTCAGTATTGTAGACGAACGCTGCGCTGCTTTCGTGGCCTTAGGAATGGCGCAACAAAAAAGAAAACCTGTTGCCGTTGTGTGTACATCTGGGTCGGCGTTGTTAAATTATTATCCTGCTATATCAGAAGCTTTTTACAGTGATATTCCATTGGTAGTTTTGTCTGCAGACAGACCTGAGCATTTGTTGGATATTGGTGACGGACAAACAATTCGTCAAAAAAATGTGTTCGACAATCATTCTTTGTACAATGCCAACCTAATTTCAGATGCGCATTCAGAAAATAAAATTTTACTGAAAGAAGCCTTATTTACAGCTGTTTTAAAAAAAGGACCAGTGCATATCAATATTCCTTTTGACGAACCTTTGTATGAAACGATTCCTACGATTCTAGAAATAGAACCAGCAGTGCATTATGATGTGTCTAAATCGTTGTTAAAAGAAACTCCTTTAGAGGTGGAAGAGCTGCAATTGTATGCCAATAAATGGAATGCTGCATCCAAAAAAATAGTATTGGTAGGAAGTCATTTTCCTGATGAGTTGTTGCAAATACAATTAGAACACCTTCTTAAAGATCCTTCTGTTTTGGTTTTTGTAGAAACAATTTCAAATGTGACGCATCCGAAGTTTATCAACGCTATAGATCAGTTGCTATTTCCGTTAGAAGGATCTGAATTTGAAGGCTTACAGCCAGAGGTCTTAATTACTTTGGGTGGATTGGTTATTTCAAAAAGAATCAAACAATTTTTAAGAAAATATCAGCCTCAAGAGCATTGGCATGTTGACGGGAAAAAAGCATTGGATTCTTTTCATTGCATGACACGCCATTTTGAAATTTCACCGCAATTGTTTTTCAGCCAGTTTTTCTTTCTAACAGAAGTAAAAGAGAGTTCGTATCAGCAAGAGTGGTTAGCTATCAAACATGAAAGAGTGCAAAAACACAATGAGTATCTATCTCAGATACCGTATTCAGATTTTTCTGTACATAAAATAGTATTGAATTCTTTGCCAGATACGATTGATTTGCAATTGGGCAATAGTTCTATTGTCCGATATGCCCAGTTGTTTGATGTAAACCCGACCATCAACGTTTTTTGCAACCGAGGAACAAGTGGAATCGATGGAAGTACGTCTACTGCTATTGGAGCAGCAATGACTGCTTCTGAACAAACGGTATTTGTAACGGGAGATATTAGTTTTTTCTATGACAGCAATGCGTTGTGGAATACTCACATTCCTAAAAATTTTAGAATAATTATTATTAATAATAATGGTGGGGGAATTTTTAAGTTTATTCCAGGTCCATTAAAAAGTGGTGCTTTGAATTATTTTGAAACACCCCATGGCTTGCATGCTGAACATTTGTGCAAGATGTTTGATTTTTCTTATGAAGTTGTTTCTGATGAAGAATCCCTACAAAATAGTTTGATTGGTTTTTATGCCGATTCTGACAAACCAAAAGTATTAGAAATATGTACTCCTTCAGAAGTGAATGATGTCATTTTAAAGGAGTATTTTTGCAAATTAAAGTAGAGATATATGGAATTAGAGATAGGAGAAGAGGTAGATTTGGTGATTGGTCGTTTTACAAACGTTGGAATTAGCGTTTTGGTAAATGATGAATTGGAAGGGATGTTGTATAAAAATGAAATTTTTCAACGTGTTCGTGAAGGTCAAAAAATTACTGGCTTTGTAAAATTTATTCGTGAAGATGGGAAAATTGATGTCTCGCTTCAGCCAAACGGTTTCTTAAATAAAATAGGAGAAAACGAAACTATTATTTTAGAGAAGCTAAAAAGTTTAGATGGAGGTTTTATCGGCTTTAATGATAAGAGCAATCCAGAAGATATCAAGTATCATTTTAAAATGAGTAAAAAATCTTTTAAAAGTGCGATTGGTGGTTTGTATAGAGCAAAACTTATCTTGATTACTGAAAAAGGAATTGAATTGACGAATCAAGAGTAATTACGATACCTTAACAATATTAAAAAAAACCTATAGAATTTCTGTAGGGTTTTTTTAATTTTATGTTTTAATACCTGTTGCTATTTTTTTCTTTATTATTAAGATAATAACTGAAACCAATACCATATACAAAATAACTATCAAATCCAACTTCAGGTCTGATTGCCCATTTGCTTAAATCAGAACTCAAACCAATACCTAAACTTAATGCAGGAGTAACATAAGTATCGCCATCAAAAAATATAAAATGAGCTTTAGGTATAATAGTAAAATCAAAATGATCTCCTTGTCCAAAGGTGAAGAAAAACCGTGGATCAATTTGATAAAAAGATTGAATGTCATTTAAATATGCACTAATAGGAATAGAGAATGCGATTCTGTCTTCCCATAAACTAAACTTGTTGGTGAATTCTATATAGTTGTAATCAAAGGCATCAGATAATCCTTCTTCACCTTCATCGATGTCCAAGTTTCCAAATGAAGAATTAACTTTTTCATATCTTAATTTTATACTATAACGATCGCTTACTCCATACCCAATGGCAACTCCATAATTTGCGTTTGCACTAATACTTTCTTCAACGTCTTCAATAAATCTGTATTTAGAATAACTTCCCTGTAGTTCAATACCTCCCTTGTTTAGAAGTTTTGCGCTTTCAAATGTTGTGTTTATCGGAGCGACGCAACCAATAAGAATAAATAACAATAGAATGTACAGGATATTGTTCTGTAATGAGTGTTTTTTTTTCATAGGTTTTAGTTAAAACTACGTAATTTATTTGGATTGAATATAGTTTGTTTTAGAATAGTAAGAAGTCAGATATAAGTATCTAAATATTTTGAATAACTATATAAGTTCAATCTCCAGCATTAGTGGTAATAAAGTCATTTAGTCCAAGTATTGGATTTCAGCGTCTCAGGTGTTTTTTACCTTTTGTGATTTTTGATGATCCAACTATTACACAACCTAACTAACGAATACAGGTGTAACAGTTACACAATTAAACGATTCAACACTTAAGCAGTTTTTATGTATCTTTAGATTGCTATGAAATCGATATTACAATTTACACCCCTTCACATTCTTGTGTTCTACGCTATTGGAATTTTATTTCAGTATGAGTTCAATACAGCTATTCCACTTCCATTTTTATTTGGGTTGGTGGTTCTGTTATTAGGAGTCATTCATTTATTGCGATTCAATTACTTCCTCTTCGCATTTTCTGTTTTTTTATTGGGTGTTATTTCCATTCAAATTAAAAAATCACCTGAGAATAGAATACAACAATTGCAATCGAATTCACAAGAAATTATTTTTTCAATAACAGATGTTTTAAAAGAAACAACCTATTACAATCGGTATTATGCAGATGTTTTAAAAATTGCTGATAAAACAACAAAAGGAATAATTGTAGTGCGTATAGAAAAAGACAGTGTACAAGAAAAATTGTCTGTTGGAGCAGTTGTTATTACAAAAACTATGTTAGATTCACTAAATCCAGTAATGAATCCTTATGCCTTTGATTACAAGTCCTATTTAAAACAAAATAATATTTATGAGCAACTTCTATTAAGAAAAAGAACATGGAAGAAATTGCCCCAAACTGTATTTTCTCTTCAAAAAATAGCTTTTGAATTTCGAAAAAAATTGATTCATTCTTTAGGACAAAGGATAAAAAACAAAGATGTATTGGCAATAACAGTGGCATTAATTTTAGGGGAACGACACTATATTTCTAAAGAATTACAGCAGAATTATGCCAATGCAGGTGTAATACATATTCTAGCGGTAAGCGGATTGCATATTGGAATTATCGTACTCTTACTTCATTTTTTATTGCAACCTTTCAAACGATTCAAATATGGCAGTTTGGTTATGTTTCTATTGATTGTGATTTTTTTATGGACCTATGCCTTTGTAGCAGGGTTGTCTGCATCCGTTGTAAGGGCAGTAACGATGTTTTCTTTTGTGTCTTTAGGAATTGTAATGAAAAACAAAACAAACGTTTTTCATGCATTGGTGACTTCTGCTTTGGTATTGCTTTTGTTCAATCCCTATTTTTTATTCTCATTAGGATTTAAAATGAGCTACATCGCAGTGATTTCAATTGTAGTGTTGCAACCCATATTAAGTGGTTTTTGGAAACCAAAATACAAAGTCATTACTTATTTCTGGAATTTAATTACAGTATCCGTAGCCGCTCAAATAGGTTTGCTTCCTTTAAGTTTGTATTATTTTCATCAATTCCCCGGTTTGTTTGTGTTGTCTAACTTGGTCATTATTCCTTGTTTGAGTTTGGTGCTGATTTTTGGGTTTGTGGTCCTATTGATTTCTCTTAGCCGATGTCAATTTTCGCTATTGCTAGATATTTATGAAGGCTTAGTAAATGGATTGAACCGTTTTATTGCATTTATTTCCGAACAAGAAGAATGGCTTTTTAGTGAAATATATTTTTCGATTTTACAAATGGCAGCTTTTTATATTTTAATAATATCAGGTGTGTTTCTTCTAACTAGAAGATCGATTCAAAGAATATATTTGTTTTTATGCGCTATTGTTTTAGTTCAAGTTGTGTTTCTCTATGAGTTAAAGATTAAAAATGAGCTACAAGAATTTATAGTATACCAACAATACAAGTCAAGTCTTGTTTCAGTAACAGGTCAAAGTACCATACGGGTTTATGGAAAACAAAGCAGTTATGCCAAAAGATTGGTTCAGAATTATGCGACTGGAATAGGACTTCCACTGATAATTCAAAAACAAGAAGTTCCGTCAGTGTATAAGTTTAAAGAATCGTTACTGCTTGTAATAGATTCTTTAGGTGTGTATAAGCTTCCTGAGTTTAAAAATCAAATAGTGCTTTTGCAAAAATCCCCAAAAATTAATTTAGAAAGGTGCATACAATACGTACACCCAAAATTAATTATAGCCGATGGGTACAATTATCCTTATAAAAAGGAAAAATGGAAAGCTACTTGCAAAAAAATGAATGTACCTTATTATGATACTTCTACAAGAGGAGCATTTATTTTGAAATAAAATTCTGTTGAATAATGTATTGAATGGTTTTCACTAACATATGGTTGAAGTCTTTTTAATAGAATGGTCAAACAACAATATTTCACTAGTAAAACCATCAGTTTTTTTTATTTGTGTTTTAACATCTTTTTGTGGTATGTTTTTCCGACAATATTAAATTTTAAAATATAAAGTCCAGGAGCAAGTTCAGAAACGTCAATATTGTTATTCTTACTGATTTTTACATCTATCGACTTTCCATTTATAGTATGTATCGAAAAATTTTCAGGTTTAAGTTTTGTATTTAAATGTATGAAATTTGTAAAAGGATTTGGGAATACTGAGATTTGATCCTTGTCAAATTCTTTAGTTAAAGAGCCAAGTAAGTTATTTGGTGATTTCCATATTTGTCTACCATTATCAATGGATTCCGCAATAAAAAATATATCAGAATTGATTGATGTAATGTTGGTCGGAGTGGAGCTAACTATACCAGGAATAATATCAGAAACTAATAAAGTTCCAGATTCGGTACCATCTGATTTCCATAGTTCAGAGCCATGTTCTGTATCGTACGCTTGAAAGTATAATGAATTATCTATAGATTTGAGTTCTGTTGGAAATGAACCTTCCGGGCCAATATTTATATCTTTAACTATTGATGTTCCAAGTTCTGTACCATCTGATTTCCATAATTCGTATCCATTCTCACCATTGTTTGCGCTAAAATACAATGTGTTATCCATGATACATAGGTTATCATTATCTATGGAGCTTTGACTACCAAGATTTATATCTTTTACCAGTATAGTTCCATTTTCTGAACCGTTTGATTTCCATAATTCTCTACCGTTTTCATTAGTGAAAGCTGTGAAGAAAATTGTCCCATTGAAGTTAATTAAGTTTTTAGGTATTGATGAATGTTCAAAGCCAATATTTTTTACCTGTTTTGTTGTGCTTTCTGTGCCCCCAGTTGCCCATAATTCAATCCTTTCATTGGTTTCTGAACCTACAAAAAATAGCACGTCATCAATATCAGTAAGGGTACTACATGAAGATAGGTCTTTAATTACATTCGTGCCGGTTTCCGTTCCGTCACTCATCCATAATTCTGAATTTTCATAAGTTTCAAGGGAAAAATAAATATAATTTCCTGAAGAAACCATTTCTGTAACTCTGCTTATATTGTTTCCTAAATCTTTTATGACATTAATAGTGATTCCATCAGAGGTACATAGTAGGCTTTGCCCATTTTTGCGTGCTATAAAATAGAGAACTCCATTGTGAGTTGTAAGAATATAAGGTGCTGTCCCTTCAAAAGTTTCATGTACTAATTTTGTTCCCCATTCACTTCCATCCGATTTCCATAATGATCTACCGTGTATTCCATCATAGGAATTAAAGAAAAGTTCATTTTCACTATTTGTGATTGATTGTATATATGAAGTGCCACTACCTACATTGATGTCTTTTACTAAAGTAGTACTTGAACCATTGTATTTCCAAAGTTCATTTCCAGTAGTTCCATTATCTGCTGTGAAAATTAAATTAGAATTAAGTACATTTAATGTCTGGTTTTTTAAGCCATTTTTGCTTTTGTTTATATTATCAATTAAAAAAGTATTTACTTCACTGCCATCTGTTTTCCATAATTCATAACCTTGTAGATCAGTTTTATTTGAGAAGTATGTTGAATTTTTAAAATTTAACAAACGTCTATTATATACATTATTTAAAATTTCAATATTAATGGTTGATTCTTCTGTTAACCCTGACGTCCATCCTTTACTTGTGTAATTGTCTGAAGGAGAAGAACAGAATATAAGATTGTTGTCAATATTTTGTAGGTGGCATAAATCAGATTCTGTTTGGAAAAAAAAAGGACGTATTCTAAATTCTTGGATAGTTTTTATTTGTGTTGTTGAATTATCTGCTACATTAAGCTTTATAAGAGAGGTGCCTCCTGAATGATTGGAGCCACTAAATATGATATGATTTTCATGACTTAATAAATTCGAAGGCATAAAATAATTTGCGCTAGATTCATCATAAATTTTAGTGGTTCCTAATTTCGTTCCGTCAGACGCATAGATAGATAATTGATTGGTTTCAGGTGAATATATATCTGATATAAAAAATGAAAAATAAATGTTACTATCCGTTGCAATAACATCCGCATAGGTAACCAAATTAGATGTATAAGATAGATCTGAGACAATTTCTGTGTTTTCTAGCGTGCCATCAGTTTTATGTAAATAATATCTACTAACAAAATAAAGTTCGTTATTAAACTCAATGTATTGGCTTAGAGCTGAGGTGCCACCTGGGCCAGCTCCGTTTCCATCTATGTCTTCAGTTATGGGAAATGTACCAATTTTGGTTCCATCACAACGCCAAACTCTTGAATCATTTGTGCCAGGTGTTCGAAAGGTAAAAATAAAAGTATTATTACACTTGCCTTGAAATGAAACTGAATTCCAAATAGGTAAATCTTCAACAACTATTTTTGTACCAGCTGCAGTACCATCGCTAATCCAAACTTGTAATAGATCATTAGATGATAATCGAATGTCAGCTTTAACTATAAAATAGAATTTATCACCAACCAAAGTGAGTTCTGAAATGTGAGTATTTAAAAAATTTGTGACTTTTTGAGTTCCTAATTCTGTGCCATCAGTTTTCCAAATTTCACCATTTGAATTGCCGTCCTTAGCAATAAAATATAATATGTTATCGATAATTACTGAAGATTCAGCAAAGGAAGTTTGTATTCCGCTTTTCAGTCCTGGGTTTATATCTTTTAGCAGGTAAGCTTCATTGATTTTCCCATCGCTTACCCAAATTTCACTACCATAATTTTCAGTATACGCTATAAAGTATATTTGTTGATTGAATTCAACAAAACCACGAGGTGAAGAACCGTTATCACCCTCTTTAGATTGGAAATCAGTTATTTTTTCTTGAGCAATTAAAAAATGAATTGGAATAATAAAAATTAGAAGGAGGAATTTTTTTTTCATCAGTATTTTTTTATCAAAAGTATAGAAAAATAGTTTTTAAATTGCAAGAATAGTTAGGCTTGTCAAATAAATATTACTTTTTATGATACTTCGATAGAAGGGACTTTTATTTTGACTTATCAAGAGTCCTCTGAAACATTTCTATTTCCAAACGTCCACATTAAGACTCCACTAGTAAGAAACATCAATAGAGAATAAACTGCTGCTGGGATGCTCATAGAGGATTGTTGTAGTATAGAAGTTGCAATTACAATCGCTAAAGTTCCGTTCTGAATACCACTTTCAATGGTGATAGAAATGGATTGTTTTAGGTTGAGTTTGAATATTTTTGAAGAATAATAACCCAATGCCATGGTGCTTATATTTAGTGCCAAAGCGACTAAACCAACACTTTTTAAATATGTGACAATATGTTGTTTATTGGCTAAGATAATTCCTGAAAGAACGGCAACAAATATTACTGTAGAAGCAATTCTCATGGGCGATTCCAATCTTTTTGCAAATTTAGGGAAGTAACTATTAATGAGCATACCAATGCTTACAGGTACAATCGTAATTCCCATTATTTGTATAATTGTGTTCCCAATCGGAAGTTGAATCTGCGTAGCTGAGTCTCCTGAGAAATAGGATAAGGCAAACGAAAGTATTACAGGAATTGTAAAAACTGTCAGCATACTGGTAACTGCTGTTAAAGAGATCGACAATGCAATGTCACCTTTTGCAACATGACTGATCAGGTTACTTGTAGGTCCACCTGGGCAAGCGGCGATAATCATTAAACCCACAGCCATATCAGGAGGCAAATCAAATAAAATAGCTAAAGAAAAACCGACAAGAGGTAATAATATTAACTGGTTTGTCAACCCTATAAAAGCAGCTTTTGGTGATTGAACTATTTTTTTAAAATTTTCTAAAACCAATGTAAATCCCATACCCAGCATAATAATTGCCAATGAAACAGGAAGGATAACAGCTGTAAGAATTGAATTTTCCATAGTTAAAAGGTTTTGTTTATTTTTCAAATATATAAGAATAAAGATATAATAAGCTATTAAAATAATAATTTTGATAGTCTAGGTTTTAATACATATTTAGATAAAAGAAAATTTGCTCATCAAAAATGTGAACCTCTTTTTATGATGTTTATGTAGATGGTGTTTTGTGTTTAGATAAATGTATTACTATTTCTTAATCAATTTTTTATGGAAAGTTTTTCCTTCAATATCAAATTTCAAAACATAAAATCCAGCAGAAAGTTGTGATACATCAATTCGATTATTCTGAGTGACTTTTATATTTATGAACTTTCCATTTAATGATACAAAAAAATATTTTCAGCTTTTGATGCTGTATTTACAGTCCCTGTTGTTATTGTTGCTAACCCCTCGTTTCTGAGCTGTTTGATGGATGTAATTTAGACTTTAAAAGCTCCACTATTTTTATCTTAAGGCTTTAATAAGAAAAGATAGCAGCCTTATTAGTAGCGTTGTGGTTGATTTGATAAATAGAAAAGTTGATTTATGAGTTGATTATTAATACGTAAAATATGATATATTGAAATCCCATTGTAAAACTTAAATTAACAAAAGATTATTTTACTTCATCTAAAACTTCTTTTGTTTTGTTGTTTTGAATTGATTCAAATTTATCTAAGGAATTTATATAATGAACCCCTAGTCCAAGAACAGGGCCTTCTGGTGTTTTTTTGTCCTTGAAAAATAATAGCTATAAAAAGAATTATTATAGCCTTCAACAGAGTGTTTGTAGTTAATCGAGCTGTTTCAACGCCTAAATATTTCTAAGTATTCTTCTTCTTCTTTTATCTTCACTAGTTATAGTTCCCGTTCCAAAGCCTATCTGTATAGTGCTCTTTCTGCCGATAACTGTTTTATATTAAAATCATAATATCCTTTGAAGGCAGCTAATGTATTTGTTTTTAAGTTGTGTTTAAATTGAACAGAATCATTTTTAACTTTATTTTTTTTGGCTAAAAAATATAAAAGGAAAAATAAGAATAATAAAGATTCTTTTTTAGTAGTTTGATTTTTTAAATGCAAGAGCCCCACTATTTTTATAGCGGGGCTTCGATAATAAAATGCTTGTTATAGACTTACATTTCTAAAGAATGATACACATTTTGCACATCATCATCTTCTTCTAATTTTTCTAAAAGTTTTTCAACCTCTGCTTGTTCAGCTTCGTTTAGTTTTTTTGTAATTGTAGGAATACGTTCAAACCCAGAAGAAAGAATTTCTAAGCTGTGTTCTTCTAAATATCCTTGTATTGCTCCAAATTGTCCAAAAGGTCCGTAGACTAATATACCGTCTTCATCTTGAAAAACCTCCTCTACATCAAAGTCCATCAATTCAAGCTCTAGCTCTTCTAAGTCTATTTCAACTCCTTCAGATTTAATTCTAAAATTACACGTATGGTCAAACATAAAAATTACAGATCCTGATGTTCCAAAAGTACCGTTGCATTTATTAAAAACAGAACGAACATTGGCAACCGTACGGTTGTTGTTATCAGTAGCAGTTTCGCAAACTATTGCAATGCCATGTGGTGCATATCCTTCAAACAATACTTCCTTATAGTTGGCAGTATCCTTGTCGGTTGCTTTTTTAATGGCACGCTCTACATTTTCCTTAGGCATGTTGGCTGCTTTTGCATTTTGCATGACAGCTCTTAAGCGTGAATTACTATCAGGGTTTGCGCCACCTTCCTTTACAGCCATTACGATGTCTTTACCAATACGGGTAAAAGTTTTGGCCATTGCTGACCAACGTTTCATCTTTCTTGCTTTACGGAATTCAAATGCTCTACCCATTTCTGATTGTTGTTTTTACGCTGTTAATTATCAAAAGCAAATGTAAAGATTACAATGGGTTTTTACAATTTTTTAAATAAGGATTTTTAGGACTCCATTGTCTGGCTGTGAGTACAACAAAAATATATTATATTTGTATTAAAAAAATAAAAGATATGAAAAAAATTACTTTATTAATGATTGCTCTTATAACACTAACGGTATTTGGACAAGAGAAATTAACACATTCCACAGAAGAATATTTTGATGGCGCAGATTGGATTGAGCATTCTCGTCTGTTTTATACATATGATGGCAATAATAACTTAATAGAAACAAATAATTCTTATTGGAATTCAAATGAGTCTCAATGGGTTGTGAATTCAAAGGATACATATACTTATAATGTAAATAACCAAGTTTTAATAGAGACTTATGAATCTTTAGGTGAAGATAATTATGGCTATAGGACTAGCTATGACTACGATGCTAGTGGGAATGTAATACAACAAATTGAACAGAACTTGGAAGGTTTAACTTGGGTGAATAGCTCTAAGGTTGATATCAATTATAGTGATGGAGTACTTACTTCTGGGGATCAAAAGGAATGGGACGGAGCAAATTGGGTTGTTGGAGAAGATTCAGGATTCTTTACTTTTATTTATACTGGAACTACCGTAAGTTATTTAATGATTGAAGAAGATTGGGATGGAACTAACTGGAATTCTATGAGTAGAAATCTATTTACGCATGACGCTAATGATAACATGCTTTCACAAGTGTTTCAGGTATGGAGTAATGATATATGGATTGATGAGGGATTTAAACAAGAGTATGCTTATGATGCGAATAACAATCGTATTAATAGTAAGGAGCTTTATTATGAAAACGGAGAATGGTTCCTTGAATTAGAAACAACTTCTAATTTTGATACTACACAATTGATGTCGAACTATATTCATCCATTTGTTTTATCTGATCTTGATATCCTTATAGGCGGAGACCCTTATGTAAATAAAGTGTTGAATAAGTATGTAGATAGTGAAAATAGTGGAAGACTAGTACATCATTATAGTGACGATCTTGTAGAAGAAGTAGCACCTATGTTAACACATTCTTCTAATCAATATTATGATGTTGATAATTCTATTTGGCTTGATGTTGAAGGTTCTAAAACAGTATATTTATATGATGAAAATGATAATTTAATTGAAGAGAATAGCGTTACTTGGGATGATTCAGTATGGGAATCGAATTGGAAATCTGTTTTTACATATAACTCTATTAATAAAGTAGAAACGGAAACTAGTTCTTCTAATGGTATTACATCTAGCGAGTTAGCTTATACATACAATTCTAATAGAAAAATAACGCAACAGCTAATAAATTACTGGGATGATGAGAATGATGTATTAATGAAGAGTAAAATAGATTTTTTATACACCAATACTATTTTTACTTCTGCTACAGAGAGTACTTGGGATGGTTTAGATTGGATTCCCTCAGGATTGATTACACCAACATACGCTGCGAATGGGACTGTAACCTATGTTTTAAATCAATCTGATTGGAATGGATCAGCATGGGAAGAACAAGATAGAACTGCACATACCTATAACGCAACAAATAAAGTACTTTCAAATGAAGAAGAAATATGGGATGGTGCAAATTGGGTGAGTGCTGGCTATAAAGAAGAATTTGCATATGATACGAACGGAAATCGTATAAGTAGTATGGATTTTTCTTATGAAAACGGAGAATTGTTACTTGAATATAGTGAGACTTTTAATTTTGACGCGACAGAATTAATGTCAAATTATATAAATCCATTTAAGCTATCAGATATTGATATTCTTTTAGGAATAGCCCCACACGTGAATAAATTGTTGAGTTCAGTAGATGTTGAAAATAATTGGAAAACAATTTATCATTACGATGATGATGTTGCAAGTGTAAATGAAAAGGTGAACTTGATAGGAGTGAGTGTGTATCCAAATCCAACAACAGATTTTATAACTATTGACGAAAGTGATTTTGCGATAGAAAATGTTGAGGTATTTAATATTTTAGGTAAGAAAGTAAAAACGACAAACAAGTCACGCTTTTCAGTAAATGAATTCTCAAATGGTGTATATATCTTAAGAATAAATACAACAGATGGGAAAATAGTTACTACTAAAATTATAAAAAAGTAAGAAGTCTTAAATTGAAAAAATCCCTGAAGCAAATTCCTTCAGGGATTTTTTTTGTTTTATAAGTTTAAATATCACAAAGGATTTCTCTGAGGGCTATTTTAATAGGTTAAACGTTTGTTTTGCTATTTCTATTTCTTCATTCGTAGGAATGATTAAGACTTTTACCTTTCCTGTTTCTTTCTGAATCTCTCTAATGCCTTTTGCACGAGTATCGTTTTTAGGTTTGTCTAGTTCAATACCCAACCAATCCATATTAGTACAAGTCAATTCACGCATCAAACTAGAGTTTTCTCCAATTCCTGCAGTAAATACAATTGCATCTAATCCATTTAAAATAGCAGCATACGAACCAATATATTTTTTTACTCTATGCGCAACTAAATTTAATGCATTGATACAATCTTTATCTCCTTCTGCTGCTGAATCCCCTACATCTCTAAAATCAGCATGGCCTGTTAAGCCTTTCAATCCTGATTCTTTTTGTAGAATATGATTTACTTCGTCAGCTGTTTTTCCAAACTTCTTTTGAAGGTGAATTACAACAGATAAATCCACATCACCAGATCGAGTACCCATTACCAAGCCACTTGATGGCCCTAGTCCCATAGAGTGTTCAATACATTTTCCATCCATGATTGCAGAAATACTACAGCCGTTTCCTAGATGTATAGTAATAATTTTTTTAGAGGTTTCTCCTAGATATTCTATTGCTTGCTCTGATACATATTTATGACTCGTTCCATGAAACCCGTAAGCTCTGATTCCATCCTCTACCATATATTTTTTAGGTATTGCATATTGATATGCTTCCTGTGGCATCGTTTGATGAAAAGCTGTGTCAAAAATTACTGCTTGTTTTGATTTTGTGAACATACTTTCAGCGACTTCAATTCCTGTTAAATGAGCAGGGTTATGAAGTGGAGCTAAAGCAGATAATTCTTCGATATTTTTCTTAACCTCTTCTGTTATTAAAACAGTTTTTGTGTATTTACTTCCTCCATGCACAACCCTGTGTCCAATAGCGTCAATTTCGTCTACATTTTTGATTACGCCATAGGTAATGTCCATCAACGCAGTTTCTACTTTTTTCAAAGCAACTGCATGGTCTAAAATAGGGGATACCTCATTGTGTTTTAGTGCTCCCTTTTCATGTGTAAAAATGGCGTCATCCATTCCGATTCGTTCTACCAAACCAATGCATTTAACTGCCTGTGATGGCATTTCAATAAGTTGGTATTTTAAGGAAGAGGATCCTGCATTTAATACTAATATATTCATCGTTATAGTTGGTTTGCTTGTATAGCCGTTAATAAAACAGTGTTGAAAATATCATCTACCGTACATCCTCTGCTCAAATCATTTACGGGCTTGTTAAGTCCTTGTAACATCGGTCCAATTGCCAAAGCTCCTGTTTCTCTCTGAATTGCTTTGTATGTATTGTTTCCTGTATTTAAATCTGGGAAAATTAATACTGATGCTTGTCCAGCTACTTTAGAATCGGGCATTTTACTTTTTGCAATATTCATATCCACAGCAGCATCGTATTGAATAGGTCCTTCAATTTTTAAATTAGGAAACCTTTTGGCTACAATTTCTGTTGCTTTTCTTACTTTCTCTACTTCTTCTCCTTTTCCCGAATTTCCAGAAGAGTATGATAACATCGCTATTTTTGCTTCAATACCAAAAGCTTCTGAAGACAATGCCGAGCTAATTGCTATTTCTGCCAGTTGCTCTGCATTTGGGTTTGGATTTACAGCACAATCTCCCATTACAGAAACACGGTCAGGTAAACACATAAAGAATACTGAAGATACTACAGAGACTCCAGGTTTTGTTTTAATAAGTTGCAATGAAGGCTTAATAGTATGTTGAGTCGTATGAGCCGCCCCAGAAACCATTCCGTCTGCCATGCCTTTCATGACCATTATGGTACCATAATAAGACACGTCTTTTATTAAATCGGTAGCCATTGTTTCGGTCATGCCTTTGTGTTTTCTAGCTTCAATCAAAGTATTTATAAATGCTTCGTCGTTGATAGAGTTTTCAGGATTTAGAATATTTATTTTATCTAAATCTATTTGTAAACCTAATTGATCACATTTTAATTGTATTGTATGTTTGTCTCCTAAAAGAGTTAAGTCTACAATGTCTAATAATTGTAACCTGGCTGCAGCTTGTATAATTCTGTCGTCATTTCCTTCAGGTAATACAATATGCTTTCTATTTTGTTTTGCTCGTTGTAATAAGTTGTATTGGAACATGTTTGGAGTAATTCGTTCCGAACTATACTCTGTAAGTGTGTTGGCAATACCTTCAGAATTTACATGAGAATCAAATGTGTCTAGCGCAAGTAAAATCTTTTTTGAATTGGTAGAGTAGATTTTAGAGCGTACAGCTCCAATTGTATTGGTAACTCCAAAAGTTCCTCCTTCTACAGAAATAATAGGTACGGTAGATTGCACACCATCTATAAGACGTAAGATAGATTCTTCTGGCAGTAAACCCCCAGTTAAAATGAGCCCTGCAATTTTCGGATAGTTTGAAGAAGCATTTGCCTGTAATACTCCTAGAATAATATCTGCTCTATCTCCTGGTGTTACTACTAAGGCATTTTCTTTAATCCTAGTTAAATAATTACGTAATTGCATCGCTCCAGTACTGAAGCTACCTATCGTATTGTCAATGAATTGTTCTCCAAAAATCACTTTTCCCAGTAGTCCCTCACAAACTTCTTTGACAGTAGGGTTTTCTAAATATAAGTTTTCTGGAATTACATCTACTTGCACATCAGATGGGATAACTTTAGTTAGTCCTTCAGCAATAATTTTTGTATTCTCAGGTTTAATTTTGTTTGCAATAACCCCGATAACATCAACATCTTTTGTTCTAAAAGCTTGGTAGGTGATTTCCATGCTATGAACAAACTCTTCAGTAGTTTTGTTCTTTCCAGAACCAACTATCAAAGAAGGAATTCCCAAATTTTTAGCAATAGCTAAGTTTAAGTCCAATTCATGAATACTTCCTTCTTCAGAAAAATCTGTTCCTTCTACGAGTACATAATCAAAACGCTCTTCTAGTTTTTTGTATTTTTCGATAACATTTTGAATCACTTCATCTACTTTTCCTTTGCTCAAAAGCTTTACGACTTCACTGTGCTTATAGGCATAACAGTCAGATTGTTTTAAGTCTAAGTTAAAAAAGTTAATCGCAGTTTTTGTGTGATTGTCAAAATGATCATTTTTAGAATCGTTAATGATAGGTCTAAAATAACCTACTTTAATCGATTTCGTCAACATCATTCTTAATAGACCTAAGGATACTAATGATTTTCCACTGTGTGATTCTATTGTAGCAATATAAATAGCTTTACTCATTTGTGCATTTTTTCGTGATTGGATTCTATAAAATATTTGACTGCAAAAATGGAACTGACTCTTTTTGATTCGTATGATTCTTATCATACTAATTTAAAAAACATTTTTGCTTAAAAACAGCTCTTTCATATGCTCTTATTAAAGGCTATAGGTTGAGGTTTTCAGGGACTAAATTACGAAAAAAAGTCAATACATATCTGTATTGACTTTTTAAATATTTGTTATTTTTAGTATTCGAAATTTGTTTTAGTTTAGAGTGATAAGTGAACAATTACACGACTAGACAATTACACGGTTATACCATGTAATTATGCTTGAATAACTCCTAAATTAAATTTTTTTTCGATCGGTGCATTATCTGCAATCTCAATACCTGTACTAATCCACTTTCTTGTGTCTAAAGGGTTAATAACGCCATCTGTCCATAGTCTTGCTGCTGCATAATAGGGTGATGTTTGTTTGTCGTATTTATCTTGGATAGATTTCAATATCTCAGCTTCTCTTTCAGGCGTAATAATTTCTCCTTTTTTCTTTAAAGAAGCAGTTTCTATTTGTAGTAAAACTTTTGCTGCTTGTGTTCCTCCCATCACCGCCAATCGGGCACTTGGCCATGCACAGATCAATCTAGGGTCGTACGCTTTTCCACACATTGCGTAGTTTCCTGCACCGTATGAATTGCCAATAACAACAGTGAATTTTGGTACAACAGAATTGGCAACAGCATTTACCATCTTGGCTCCGTCTTTAATAATTCCTCCATGTTCTGATTTACTTCCTACCATAAACCCCGTAACATCTTGTAAAAACACCAAAGGAATTTTCTTTTGATTACAGTTAGAGATAAAACGAGTTGCTTTCGTTGCACTATCCGAATAGATAACCCCACCAAACTGCATTTCCTTTTTAGCTGTTTTAACAACTTTTCTTTGATTGGCTACAATTCCAACAGCCCAACCATTGATTCTTGCGTATCCACAAATAATTGTTTTTCCGAAGTCGTTTTTATAAGCTTCAAATTCTGAATTGTCAACCAAACGTTTTATGATTTCATTCATATCGTATTGGTCGGTTCTTTTGTTTGGTAAGATTCCGAATATTTCTTCTTCGTTTTCTTTTGGCTTTTGAGGAATTGATCTGTTGTAACCCGCTTTTGTAGCACTACCTATTTTATCTACAATATTTTTAATCGTATCTAAAGCATCTTTGTCGTCTTTAGATTTGTAGTCCGTTACTCCGGATATCTCACAATGTGTAGTGGCTCCGCCTAATGTTTCATTATCAATACTTTCGCCAATAGCTGCTTTAACTAAGTAACTACCTGCTAAAAATATACTTCCTGTTTTGTCAACAATCAGCGCTTCATCACTCATGATAGGTAAGTAGGCACCTCCAGCAACACAACTTCCCATTACTGCAGAAATTTGAGTAATTCCCATGCTGCTCATCATAGCGTTATTTCTAAAAATTCTTCCAAAATGTTCTTTGTCAGGAAAAATTTCATCTTGCAAAGGAAGATAAACACCAGCACTATCTACTAGATAGATGATTGGAATTTTATTTTCCATTGCTATTTCTTGTGCGCGAAGATTTTTCTTTGCTGTAATTGGAAACCAAGAACCTGCTTTTACAGAAGCGTCATTCGCTACGACAATGCATTGCATTCCTTTGACCTTTCCAATTTTCACAACAACTCCGCCAGAAGGGCATCCCCCATGCTCTTCGTACATTTCTTCACCTACAAAAGCTCCAATCTCAATAGCTTCTTCTTCGTGATCTAATAAATAGCTAATGCGTTCACGTGCAGTTAGTTTTCCTTTAGCATGAATTTTCGCAATGCGTTTTTCTCCACCACCTTTATATACTTTTAAAAGCTTTTTCTTTAAATCTGTAGAGAGAAGCCTGTTATAGTCTTCATTTGCGTTGAATTTTATATCCATTTTGGTTGCTGATTTTGCGGTGCTAAAGTACGAAATAGTATGCAATAAACGTTTTTTATATACCTTGGGTTTATTTACCACGGTATTTAAATTAATTTTACGTACATTTGTGCTCTAATTAAAACTTTGTTTTATGAAAAAAAAAATTATCTTTTGGATTGCGACTGGTCTGTTAAGTGTATTGATCTTGTTTTCTTCAGGGATGTATGTCATTAATAATGAAATGGTGCAAGGAATGTTTGCAAGTGTAGGTTTTCCTCTTTTTATTATTTATCCATTGGCTTTTTTGAATATATCAGGTAGTGCAGTAATCACTTTGACAAATTGGACAACAGTAAAAGAATGGGCGTATACAGGTTTCTTCTTTTGTTTTATTTTGGCGATTTTTCTTCATTTATCTAATGGAGATGTAGAGCAAGCAAGTGTAATTATGACATTGGTGTTATTGGTGACATCTTATGTTTTTGGTAAAAAGATAGCATAAATGAAGGAAAAACCAAGTTCTAAGGTTGTCTTAAGTACAGATAATTTTAAAGCTGCTGTAAAAAGTAGGGATTTTACATATACAATTGATACAGCAGTTGGGAAAGGAGGAAGTGGCGCAGGTCCAACTCCCGTCGAATATTTCTTGGCGGCAATTGGTGGTTGTGTAGCAATTACTTTACGTACGTATGCAGATAAAATGAAGTGGGATTTAGGTGAAATCATCGTTTTGGTTCGTGAAGAGACAAAACTGACCGGAGATGGAATTGTAAAAACGATTTTCGAAGAAATTTCAGTAGAGAAAAATACTTCAGAAGAACAATTATCAGCTTTAATAGAAAGAGCAAAAAGTTGCCCAGTGGCGCAAATGGTGAAAAACCAAACAAATATTATTAGAACAATTGAAAATTAAAAAGATGAAAAATATTGTAGTTATAGGAGGAAGTAATAGTAAGAACTCTATAAATAAAACATTAGCAACATATGCTGCTGAAAGTTTAAAAGATGTGGTTTTGACAATTGTAGATTTGAATGAATTCAAATTACCATTATATGGAATCGATTTAGAAACGGAAGAAGGGCTTCATGCTGAAGCGAAAAGATTAAACGGAGTCTTTGATTGGGCAGATGGGTTTGTAGTATCATTAGCAGAACATAATGGTGCGTACTCTGCAGCTTTTAAAAATGCGTATGATTGGTTGAGTAGAGTAAATAGTAAAGTGTGGAGAGATAAACCAATGCTTTTATTGGCAACCTCGCCAGGAGCTAGAGGCGGACAAACAGTATTGGATATTGCTGCAGGTAGTTTTCCTTATATGGGAGCTAAGCTTACAGGGACTTTATCATTTCCTTCATTCTTTGATAATTTTAAAGAAGGTGCTATTGTAGATGAAGGTTTAAAATCTAAGTTATTGGCTGAGGTAGATAAATTTCAAGAACAAATATAGTAGCATATGGGAAACCTGTCTAAAGATATAAATTCCACTTTTCCTTCTCAAGGAGTAAAAGCACTAATCAATATAAAATACACGGCAAGTTGGATCGAAAATAGATCTAATACTATTTTAAAGCCGTTTCATATTAGTGTTCAGCAGTATAATATTCTTAGAATTCTAAGAGGAGCGAAAGAACAAGTAACGGTGCAAACAGTAAAAGATAGGATGATTGAAAAATCACCCAATACTACACGGTTGATGGATAAGTTGTGCGCAAAGGACTTGATTGAAAGAATTCGTTGTGAAAACGATAGAAGAGTTGTCTACATAAAAATCACAGACCAAGGTCTAAAATTACTCAATGAAATTAAAATGGATGACACTGTTGAATTGATGAATAAGTTGTCGGAAAAGGAGTTGGTTTTTTTAAATTCATTGTTGGATAGAATTAGATAAGATGCATTTAGTTAAAAGTAGAAATTATGAAACTAAGAAATATACAAAGTAAGAGTAAAAGTAACTTTGTGAATATGGGACCTATTCGGTTAAGACAACCGTTGCCTAGTTTTCAAATAAATGATGCAGATCCATTTTTATTATTACATCATTATGGACCTTATGATATCAGTCCAGATAGCAATCCTTTTGATTTAGGTCAACATCCACATCGTGGTTTTGAACCGATTACTTTTTTGATTCAAGGAGAACAATTACATAGAGATTCTTTAGGGAATAATAGTGTTGTAAAAGGTGGTGATGTGCAATGGACTACTGCTGGTAAAGGAATTGTGCATGCAGAAGGACCAACCAAGGAGTTTGTTGCAAAAGGTGGGAAGTTGGAAGGGATTCAATTATGGTTGAATTTGCCGAGTACTCATAAAATGATGGATCCTGCATACCAACATGTAAAAGGGGAGGAGATGCCTGTGGTGAAAAGTAAAGATGGAAAAATTTCATTTAAATTAATTGCCGGTGATTATTCTGGTGCTACCGGAAAGATAACTACTCAAACACCTATTACTATGCTATGGGGAAATGCAGATCCAAGTGGAAGTGAAATTATAACAATCGCAAAAAATCATGACATATTAATCTATCTGATAAAAGGAGAATTGACAATAAATGGAGAGGAGGCCTTGAATGAAGAGGGAGTTCGAATGGTGACTTTTGGAGCTGAAGGAGAAGGTTTGTCAATTGTAGCAAATGTAGAAAGCGAGTTTATTATTTTATCTGGTGAGCCTTTAAAAGAAAAAGTTGCTACACATGGTCCGTTTGTTATGAATACTCAAGAAGAAATTCAACAAGCGATGGTGGATTATCAGACCGGTAAGATGGGACGTTTGTCCGATTAAGTATTCTTAATAAAAGATATAGGGTATCGTGAGCCAATTGTATAGTATTATAATTAAATTTTTCATCTAAAACCTGTACAGCTTTGTACACGTTTTTGTTGTTGTATTCTTTAGTTTTTTTTAGAATAATTAGCATACGTAATTTGAATAAAAGGGGCATATTAATATGGTTTACCAAAAACATCCTAAATTTAAATTGCTTCGTAAAAATTACTTTTTCAAAAAAAA
>CEWR01012779.1_pt1 | contig 21710 bp, 23 predicted proteins | sample 356321 | NCBI WGS metagenome assembly CEWR01 (sample SAMEA2621551, study PRJEB7988) | marine metagenome | biome: marine biome (ENVO:00000447); feature: mesopelagic zone (ENVO:00000213); material: "saline water (ENVO:00002010), including plankton (ENVO:xxxxxxxx)" | depth 790 m
AGCTCCATCTAGGATGGGGCTAGCTACGCTGGAGGCTCCTTTAAGTGAAGTAGGAATCAGCGCCGCAGCGCCTGCAGCCCCTGCGGCCTTAAGAAGATCTCGACGTGTGATCTTGGAAGCGGTCTGCTCCGAGCCATCAGAGGGATGGCTCTTCTTTCGGGGATTTTTAGTCATTCCATGACCCATGGATCGAGTTATTTGGTATCGTATCCTGGTCCGCCGGCTGTCGCTCATAAATCGGCATCATGTGTCCTTCCCCAATGACGTGCCCGTCGATCGCTTCTAGGAGTTCGTTTCGGGTGAGTCCTGGCGGCAGGTCCAGCTCAGTATTCAGGGCGAAGACGGCGAAGTGGTAATGATGAACACTATTTCTAGGTGGAGCTGGACCTCGGTACATCGACAGGCCCCAGCCATTGTTTCCGTGTGTGGCACCGGTGATTTCCCGTGGCATCGGGTCAGTGGACTCAAAGGGGATTCCCTCCGGCAATCCCGTAGCGTTCCCGGGGATGTTATAGATGATCCAGTGCACCCAAGGGGGCGGGTTCCCAGCTCCATGATCCTGGCATATTACCGCTATCTGGCGGGTTTCAGCCGGCAACCCCCTCCAGGTTAAGGGAGGCGAAAGGTTCGGTCCGTCAGGGGAATACTTACGAGGTATCATTTCCCCTGTCCGCATCGTTGGGCTCTCAACGATGAATGTGGAGGAAGTTTGGGCGCTGAGCTCCATGACTGAACCGACCGTGAGCAGAGCAGCACATAGATAGATTGGCCGCCTTGCCCTCATAGTTACTCCTCCTGACTGCGTATTCTGAAATGCGAAGATTACGGGCTCTCTCGGTTTCAAGGCAATCGTTAAGAAAGCTGACCTACAGAGCTTATGGTTTGAGGAGCGATGGCAGAACAGTCCCCTGGGGGGCATGTTGGCCCTATGATGAAACTGCTCACGAAGCTTTGCTGGCCCGGATTCGTAGTCTTTAGGTCCCAAAAGGCGGCTCGTCACCTTGGTGTGTTGATGGCTACCCTCTCGTGTGCAGCACCATTGTCACCCAGACTCTCCTTTTTGTAACGAGTGGGGACGCGATATAGCGGGCACACGACAAACGAACGGGCGCTATTGTGGCGGAGATTCCACTGCCAGCTCGCCCAACAGGAGTTCCAATGACATATATGGCTGATGGTCGCCAGTACATTGTCGTGGCAGTGGCTGGACCAGATCATCCAGCCGAGTTGATAGCCCTGACTTCCCGTTAAAGATGACAGCATATTGAATACTGCCTGGAGATGAGATTATGAAGACGAAACAGATTCCAGGATTGTTTCTCCTTCTGGTAGCCTTGGGGTTACCGGGTTTGCTGGCGGCACAAGTGCCGCCTTCTAGTTCGGAAGCCAATGTTCAGGTGACCCCTGATGTCGTTTATGGGCATAAGGACGGGATGGCACTCACATTCGATGTATTTCGTCCGTCCAACGCTCATGGTGGAGCTGTCCTGTATATGGTGAGTGGTGGTTGGGTGTCACGCTGGAGCCCTCCTGAGTGGCTTATCGCTCGCAGCTTCGGAGGTCTGCTAGAGAAGGGACTTACAGTTATGGCCGTGCGGCACGGAAGTGCACCTAGGTATAAGGTGCCGGAGGCTGAGGCCGACGTTAGACGTGCACTTCGGTACATACGGTTGCACTCAGAAGAACTAGGTGTTGATGAAGATCGCCTCGGAGTTTTCGGTGGAAGTGCTGGCGGGCACCTCTCGCTTATGCTCGGCTTGGCGTCAGATGATGGAGTGATGGACTCCAATGATGAAATTCTACGCACACCCGCTCGCGTAGCTGCGGTTGTCGCTTATTACCCGCCTGTGGACCTTAGAGCAATAGTGGGTCCGAGCGAACGCTTCCCCGCCCTCGATTTTTCCGAGGAGCAAGCTGCTTCAATATCCCCGATCCTTTTTGCTTCTCCCGATGACCCTCCGACCCTTCTGATCCACGGTGACGCGGACATGCTCGTCAATGTGGGAAACAGTGAGGTGATGTTTGAGGCACTGCAGGGAAAACGAGTGGAATCGGAGCTTATTATCATATCTGGTGGGGATCATGGATTCCGCCTGACGGCAGATAGGGAGCGGGCACAGCAAGCCATGGTCGAATGGTTTGACCGGCACCTGCGTAGATAGTGAGAGGCCCTATCGCGACAACAGGTAGGTAGCTTTGAGCATTAGCCGCCGATCTCTGAACTCGAGCAGGCCGGTAGGGTCTGTCGGATCACGCCGGACCTCATCATACACGAGGTAGACGTCACTCCCGGGTCTGTATGTGTACCGAAGGCGAGCGCTCGTTCCCCACTGCTCAGTTGAGGAGTTGTACTGCGAGATCGTGCGAAGTGTGATTTTTGGTGACAGTGCGTAGTCCACACGAAACGCTGCTAGATGAACGTTGAATTCACCTGCTGGAAGGTCGATGTCGTTCCTGGAGTAGGAAGCTTGAGTAGAAAATTGGCTTGTTATTCGCGCTCCTACAGTAGCGAGTATGTCGACCCGGGTTCCGTTGAAGAAAGTTTGAGGAGCAAGCATCAAGTTGTAATAGATGCGCCGTGCTTGACTACTATTGAATGAAAGGCGCAGTTGCCCGTAGTGGTACGTACCGGGGGCAATAGCGACCCCTTTCCGCACTGAGAATGGTCTATCAAGCCGTTCGTAGTGTCGGTTGTACATGATGTTCAGGTATGCGCCATTGTCGAACTGTGTTCCGCTCATGAAGTGGTGGCGCCGGGACACAAGCCGATTCTGTTGGTCCGTCGTATAGAGGATGTTGTACATCGGGGAAAGCACCCGAAGGCCCCATATGTCGGGGCGAGGATTCCACTCGAAGTGGAGCTTGGTTGTGCGTATTCCTTTGCGTGGCAGAAAGCCCACTTCAGGATTGAAGTTGTCTTGAAAATCGGCGAACTCTCCGAAAATCTGCCAACTCTGGCTTACCCAGGTTGCGTTCAAGTACCTAGCCATGTCACCGGTACTGATGGAGGGGGTTTCCGTTTTGGCCAGAAAGCCAGTTACAGTGAAGCTCGCAAGCGGAGCAAGCGTCATGTCAACGGCATACGTACGGTTATAATGAGTGCCCTCGGTTTCGGCCTTGTTGATGAATAAAGCGCCGACCTTGGATCGGGTCAGAATATTCCTGCTATAGCGAGCAACAAGAAAATTCTCGCCGGATTCCTGAAGGGCACCGCCGGTCTGGACGTCCATGAGAGCAATATTATTTCGACCGACCTTACCAGTTAGCCTGGCCCCACCAATGATCGGCACCGTCTCTCCGGTATCTGAGAGACCGATACGTCTTGTGAAGAACAGATTGGCCAGACGATTAAAGGCATCTGTAGACCCAACGTCAAATTGACCGGCGTTCTCAAGGAAAAAATCTCGTTTCTCTGGGTAGAATAGCGCAAAACGTGTGAGGTTTATCTGCTCGTTGTCGACTTCCGCTTGGGCAAAGTCGGTATTGATCGTGACATCGAGATTCAAGCCTGCACTGACACCGTACTTGAGGTCCATACCGATGTCCCGCTGCACGGCATCATCGGTCACTCCTGCGCTCCGGACCTGGCTTGCTCCACCGGTCACAAACGGCGTAAATCTAAGATCGCGGCCTCGGTTCAGTGAACTAAGGTTGTCGAGAGTTCCAGCCAGGCTAACGCGTGTGATGCTGTAGGGTTTTGGAATCGGGGACCAGAATGCTTGCTCGTTCTTACGTCCGATATTCCGCATGAGGTTGATCCCCCAACTCTGTGGTTCTGATTCGGGGAAACGCAGAGTGATCATCGGGATCGCGATCTCGGCAACCCAGCCATTAGGAGTTTGCTTTGCCGCCACTTCCCAAACTCCGTCCCAGTCACGGTTGATATTAGATGATGTTCTACCGGAGCGGCTCCCTTCGCCCTCGTTGGCCACCTGTTGGTCAAGCATCGCTCCCAGGGGATTGGTCACGAACATGTATGCAGAGCGGGAATCTCTGAAGGTGTCCAGGATCACTTGAAAATTGTCCTCTGACAGAATCCGCTCTGAGTCGCGACGCATCTCAGTAGCCGTCAGTGCCTGGGGATCGGAATCGAACGCGAGCACTCCGAGGTACAGTGTCTCACCGTCGTGCAGGATACGGACTTCGGTTCGTTCAGTCGCGGGAGAACCCTCATCCGGCTCCTGCTGGATAAACATGTCAACCAGTGCTCCGAGCTGCCAAACAGCGTCCTCAAGTGAGCCATCAATGGTTGGTCCCTCATCAACAAGAATTGCACGGATCTTGTATGCATCGCTGTCTTCCTGAGCAACAATTTCCGAACCCAGGATTGCAGTGAGGGTTGTGATCGTGCCAACAAGGAGGCAGGGCTGGCGAAGGCTGGACAGGAGGCCTGAGTTGCGCAGAGGGAAACCCTTCGGGAGAAATATCATGGTGGCGATTATAGCGGAACTATCACCAGAAGTGGATTCTCAGAATAGTCTTGATATGCACGTCCAGTCCGGCCTGTTCTTACTTCATGGGTATTTGAGGTTCCAGCGTGCCGTTTCTGTTGAATCACCACTGGGGCTAGGGCGTAAAAAGCCTGCTGCAGTTCCCTAAGAAGCGTCTAAGTTGCAGTGCATGAGATTCATCTGCGGTGGGGTTTCTCCTACTGCTTCAGAAGTGAGTACTAGGAGACCACCTGGGCCGATTGCTAGTCCCTCACCCTGGGCCTCTAGAAGCGGTCGTAGGTCTATGTGGCCATCCTTTATGGGAACGAGTTTATTGGCTATGAACTCGTAAAACTGAAGCGACTCATATGTGCGTAGTGCCAAGATATCACCTTCTGGGGAGACACTTCCTCCTGTGACCTGGCGGGGGATCACTCGGGCTCCTGATGAGAGTTCCTGAACGAGTTCAAGTGTGACTGTGTCAGGACGAAGAGGTGGTGGGTATCGATATACGGCTACTGGTCCGTTGCGGCCTTTGGTGGTGACATAAATGTCTTCTCCAGGCAGGACGAGGAGGGCCTCGATATCACGCGGTCCATCTGGTAATCTCACAGGGAAAACATCACCATCGAGCTCTGGTATCTGTTGGTTAAGGGTTGCCCTGAAACCGGGGGAAGCGAGATCAGGTTCCTCTAGGCGCCGTATACTGATTTCGCCGGCGGATCGTCTCTCAAGGTTGTCTCCCGTATCTGCGAGGTAGAGGCAAGACTTGCCTCGAGCACAGCTGGATGTCGCGATATCCTCCCAGTCTGTGAGAGATGGCCTTATACGAATACGGGAAATGATTTCACCATCTGGATCAATCGCAGTAAGCACCGATCCGTCATCATTGTGAGTCCAAAATACGTCAGGTTGGCTTAGGCTTACTGTGACGCCACTCGTTTCTTCAAGTTCTTCAGGAAGTGAGATGGCTGGGGTTGTCGACTGACAGTTAAGGTTGGCCGTTGTGGTAGGCCCACAGGCCCCCATGGAGAGTAGAGCTAGCGCTCCCACAATATCCGGGATCCAATGTTGCCGGCAGCTTTTCCTAGCGAATCTCACGCTCAAGATATCTAGCTCAGTTTCCCGTTACTCCGCTGATCTCTTGGTGCATGAGTTCCAGGACTTGTTGGAATGCTTCAGTGGGCAGGGCTCCCTCAATTGGTGGGAAGCCTATTGGATAGAACGTTGGTGTACCACGGACACCAAGTCGGCTGGCAGTGCTTCTTGCACTGGAAATCCGATCGATGCTGTTGTCATTATTTAGGCAGGTATCAAACTCTGCGAGGTCCACACCTGCATCTTGAGCCATGCCCCGTAATACGGGCTCGGGGTCGCTACTGCGTTTCCATGAGGCCTGGTCGGACCAAAGCCTTTCATTCAGAGCTTCAAATGGCAGTGATCCTTGCTCAAGGGCGCACTCCGCAGCTTCGGTTGCGAAAAGAGAATTTTCAAACATGCCGTTTACGAAGGGCACAAATTTCCATAGCACTTTTCCAGTCTCTATGAATTCCTCACGCAGTACAGGGAACGTTTCAAGGTGGAACTTACGACAATATCCACACCCGTAGTCTGACAGTTCTACAATTCTCACAAGTGCATCTAGATTCCCTTGATCATAGCCTAGCTGATCTATGGGTAGTTGGTCGTCTCCGGAGCTGGGTTCAAGCGCCGGGCTAGGCTTAACCTGCGTGAGCTCGCCGATTGGTTGACTTAGCAACGCCTGGGTAGTCGCAGCGGTACCCTGTTGGTTAGGGGTGCCCCCCCCGCAACCGGCTGCAATGATGGTTACGAGTAGAGCTAAAGGTCCTCGAACCCAGCGGCTCATAGCATCTCCACATTTTGTTAGCTGGTCTAGTTCGGCCAAGAAGGCTGTCATCTTAGCAAGGTGTCTTTGGCCATGGTTGATTCTACCTTCGCCATGTCCAGATGACCAACGCAAGCCCTGCAGCTGCTCCTAGAAGAGCTCCAGCTGCCATAGTGCGGGTTGTTGATAAGTCGTGTCGTGTGGGGAGTGAGGTGCTTGCTTGGTCAGGGTCCCCATCTAGGCTCACCACCCCTTGGTCATCGTAGGTTGGGAGAGCCACAGGGTGTTCGGCAACAAAGGGGTTAGCTTCGTTCTCCGTGCCTTCCCATTCGCACTCAGAGCAATTTGCTAAACCCTTCTCGCAGGCGGTTCGATTAGCATAGACGACTCCTCGCCCACAAAGCGGACAGCTTAGGTCGAGAGGTTTTGGGCGGATCATATCGTAGAGTGCACTCTTCGATAGCTCGAGTTCTTCCGCGATCTTATTCACACTTTGGTTTGATCCCCAATACAACTCGTTAGCTGCCGTGACTCCTGTTTGTGACTCTTTTGGTGCGCCCATTGACGGAAGCCTGCCGTTCGGAGTTGTATGTTGGGTGCCCGTATCAACCCTTCTAGTTGTTCTGGTGAACATAGCGGCCTTCTCCCAGATACGTCACCAGTGTTAATCCCCGCATCCCACGGCCATCTCGAGGCCCTCCTGAGAGAACCGACGGTGCCTCCTCGGGGGGCCGCTGTCATGTGTCATCCTCACCCGAACTATGGCGGGACTATGCACACCAAGGCTGTTTACCGTGGAGCCGAGGCCTTGAGTGATGTGGGATTCGCAGCTTTGCGATTCAACTTTAGGGGCGTGGGAGCCAGCACGGGGAGTTACGATGGAGGCATCGGTGAGGAAGATGACGTTCTTGATGCACTCAATTGGCTACAAGGCGAATATCCCGGATTACCATTGATCGTCGGCGGGTTCTCTTTTGGTTCACTGGTCGGCATGAGAGTCGGCGCGGTGGACAAGCGTGTGGTGGGGCTCTTGGGAATGGGATTACCAATCAATTTGGAACGATATGATTACTCCTTCCTTTCGGATATGGAAAAGCCAGTGCTAGTCGTCCAAGGTGAACATGATGAGTTCGGTACCGGTGAGGAGGCAGCAGAGTTGATAACAAGTCTAGAAGGGGACATTAGACTGGTGCGAATCCCGGATTCAGACCATTACTTCACGGGTTGCTGGGATGAATTAAAGCGGGCGGTTAGGGGGTACTATGAGTCAGGACCGGGATTCCGGCTCATGCTGGCCGTATAGGGTTACCTGAGGAGGAGCTATGCGTACCCGCGATCGGGTCTTAAGGAGTCTTGAAAACATTTATCGAGGCGCCTTCACAGCGGCAGAGGACGCCGGTGAGGGCAAGGCTATGGAACAGCTTGATTTAGAATATCAGCGGGATCAACTGGAACTCGAAGTCCTTCTAGATATCCGGGATTTATTGATTCCGGAGAAGCCTGATGCGACGACGTCACTTCTAGAGAAGGCTCAAAATATTCGCAAATTGACCAAGCTGCGGTGATGTCTCGGAAGATATATACCCGCACAGGTGATGCTGGTGACACAGGACTCTTCGGAGGCGGACGGGTCTCGAAAGGCGACTTACGGGTCGAAGCTTACGGAACGGTTGATGAGTTAAATGCTTCACTCGGATGGGCTGCATCAAAGGTAAACCAACAGGAAATCAAGGATTATATCGAGGCTGTGCAGGACGACCTGTTTGTGATAGGTGCCGACCTTGCGACATCTCCTCCAACTGAAGGGCGCCCTCGCCCCAAGGTGCCGATTCTAACCAAGTCTCGGATTGGAGAGATTGAGTCGTGGATCGACAAGGCCGACGATGAGCTACCTGGATTAACTGCATTCGTCCTTCCGGGCGGCTCAGAAGGAGCGGCAGCCCTACACATGGCGCGCACCATCTGTCGGCGTGCAGAACGGGCGGTCGTTCGTTTGGGGGCTCATGGGGAGGTAAGTAATGGTGTCATACCCTACTTAAACCGTCTTTCAGACTTGCTTTTTACTCTTGCCAGACTGGAGAACCACCGAGTTGGTATCAGCGACCGGGAATGGAGTAGCCCGGACAGGTGACGATAGGTTGCTTGAAGTGCTGACTTCCATTAACACTTTGCCGCCTTCGTAACCGGAATAAAACACGACATACGTGTGAAGCTATGACATACATTATTGCTGAGCCCTGCATCGGGACGAACGATGCGAGTTGCATCGAGGTTTGCCCGGTCGATTGCATCTATGAAGGCAAGGACCAGTTCTACATTCATCCCGATGAGTGTATCGACTGCGGCGCATGTGAGCCGGAGTGTCCCGTTCAGGCGATTTTCCCTGATACAGATGTGCCTGTGGAGTGGGAAAAATACACAGAGAAAAACAAGGCTCACTTCGAATAAACTGCCGGGTCCAATATTGGTGTAAAAGCCGGTTAAGGATTTCAGGCATGCACCCGATTCGCCGAAGTATCTTCAGCTGCGTATCCTGGTTCAGTCTAAAACAAGACCTACTACCGGCGTTTGCCCTCTTCTATCTGAGTGATCAGAGCAGGTCTCAGAGTTGGTGCAGCTCCGGGCAGAATCCTAGCATACTTTGAACCCAGAGATACTAGAGCTAGCAAGACATGGCGACCCACTTGCTTTGACTCGTTCTTTAGTCTCGACTCCTTCTGTAAATCCGCAGCTGGAAGAGGGTGGAAGTGGGGAGCGGGAAGCTGCAACCCTTGTCGCGGAATGGCTTGATTTATGGGGGCTAGACACTCGTATCACTGAGATTAGTCCCAATCGTTTCAATGTGATCGCAAAGCTTGACGGAGAAGGTCCTACACTTCTGTTGAATGGACACTTAGATACAGTAGGGGTAGGTGGTATGACCGTCCCACCCTTCGATGCCAAAGCAGAAGGTGGCCGTATCTGGGGCCGAGGTTCTTGCGACATGAAAGCTGGGCTTGCTGCGATCCTCGCCGCGACAAAGCGTCTGACCGAAGAAGGGCCGCGGCCAAACCTCATTGTTGCGATGACCGCAGACGAGGAGCATGCGAGTCTCGGCATGTACGCTTTGGTAGATTCTTTTCCTTCGGCTGATTTCGCGATTGTGACTGAGCCCACTCGTCTAGCAGTCATGCCTGCTCATAAGGGGTTCTTGTGGATTCGCGCTGTTTTCGAAGGGCGCGCAGCTCATGGCTCTCGCCCCGATCTTGGCATCGATGCAATCCGCCACGCCGCGCTTTATATAAGCGCTCTTGATGATTACGGGGACCAACTCACTTCTCGTCCCGCTCACCCGCTACTGAAGCACGGGTCGGTCCATGCAGGTACAATCCAGGGCGGTTCTGCAGCTTCCGTTTATCCTGATACCTGTGAGATCGTTCTGGAGCGTCGGACGATGCCAGGAGAGAGGCCAGAGAAAGTACTTCAGGAATTCCAGCGAATACTCGATGAACTGAGAGAGAGAGAGGGGGACCTAAGGGCTTCACTTGAGCAGATGCTCGAACGACCCGGTACTGAGGTTCCAGAAGACTCCAGGCTTGTTCAAGGGCTGCTCGAAGCAGGTCAAAAGCATGGAATTCCGCCCGTCGTGGAAGGTATGACAGCCTGGGTTGACGCAGCAATTCTGAACGAAATTGGAATCCCAGCAGTCTGCTACGGGCCAGGCGACATCGCACAGGCGCATAGTGCTGCAGAATGGGTTGAGCTAGCTCAGATAGAGAAGTGCGCTGACGTTCTGGAAAGTTTTGCGCGAGACCTAGCTACTCAAGTTTCTTAGCACGCCGCACTCGTTTGTCTGACTTGTAGTTTCGGAGGGAGATGTGGCGGATCTCGTCATGATTGGTGGAATGGTATGGACGGCTGTTGAAGGTTCTCCTATAGCCGAGGCAGTAGCTGTGCAGGACGGCCGCATCATAGCCGTTGGATCTAATCAAGAAATCCAGGAACTCATGCATTCCCGGACTCGGGTCATTGAGCTCAATGGTCGCACGGTAACCCCTGGATTTATTGATGCTCACATGCACTTCATCTCGGGCGGCTTCCAGCTCTCGGGTCTAGATCTCCGTGAGGCAACCACGCCTGAAGAATTTGTGATCAGAATAAGGGAGTTTGCGGAATCAGTTCCTAGTGGAACCTGGATCACCGGAGGGAATTGGGATCATGAACTTTGGGGAGGACTGCTTCCGCGGAGTGACTGGATTGATCCGTTCACACAAGCACATCCTGTGTTGGTCCAGCGTTTGGACGGCCATATGGCTTTGGCGAATTCACTAGCTCTTAAAATGAGTGGTGTAGCTACCAAGACAGGGGATCCCCCGGGCGGTTTTATAGTGCGCGATGAGGCTGGCCTGCCCTTAGGTGTACTCAAGGACCAAGCTATAGCTCTAGTCAGGAAGGTGATTCCTCCCGCGACGGTCGAGGCAACTAAACGAGCGCTTCAATCGGCGGCTCGGCACACGCTTTCTCGCGGAATAACTCAAGTTCATGACATGGGAGGCTGGAATAATCTGGACATGATGGGCTGGGCGAATCTGGAGGTATACCAGCAGGCCCACTCTGAAGGACACCTACCTCTCCGAATCTATTCCGTCGTGCCCATGAGTAGCTGGAGGCGAATGAAGGATTATGTCTCTACCAATGGCCGGGGAGACGATCGCCTTTGGTGGGGTGGGGTGAAGGCATTCGTCGATGGCTCGCTGGGATCAGCCACTGCGTGGTTCCATGAGGCCTATCTGGATGAATCGGAGAACACGGGACTTACAACTACTGATATCGCTGAATTACAGGGTTGGATTGAGGGGGCGGACAAGGCTGGTCTCCAGCCCATTGTCCATGCAATTGGCGACAGGGCTAACGATTGGCTGTTGGACATATACGAGGATCTCGTGGCGAATCACGGTAAGCGTGACCGGCGTCTTCGCGTTGAGCACGCTCAACATCTTAGTCAGTCTGCGATTGGACGGTTCTCTAAGCAGGGAGTGATCGCGTCGATGCAACCCTATCATGCCGTAGATGATGGCAGATGGGCAGCAAAGAGAATCGGACCAGAGCGTATCAAGCGTGCATATGCTTTCGGGTCTCTGCTGGATACTGGAGCGACTCTAGCGTTCGGTTCAGATTGGACCGTGGCACCTCTGGATCCAATTCTCGGCATCGATGCAGCAGTCACTCGCCGAACACTCGATGGGGCGAATCCAGACGGATGGATGCCGGAGGAGCGGATATCTCTTGAGCAGGCGCTTCTTGCCTACACAGCGGGAGCGGCTAAGGCCGGGTTCAGTGAGGACCGTTCGGGCTCACTAGAGAACGGCAAATTAGCTGACTTGGTCGTGCTCTCGGAAAACCTCTTTGAAATTCACTCTAGTGATATCGGGAATGTCGAGGTTGACATGACCCTAGTAGACGGTGAAGTGGTTTATGATAGGTAGCGCGGATGTTGGGGAGTAAAGCATCTTGGCGGTCCAATTTTCACTGTGGAGGTAGCGTGGCTAACCCCAAACTCACTTTTCTTGTCGCGTTCTCTCTTCTGGTAGCAGTTTCTGTATCAGCAACAGAGCCCGATACGTATCCTCGGCGGATCGGGATAGATATTGAAAATTACAGATTTGAAATCACGCTCAGTGATCAAGTCGATGAAATTATAGGTCGCGCTACGGTATCAGTGAGTTTTACGAGTAATGGGGTCACTGTTTTACCTCTCGACCTGACAAGCTTGAACGATGAGGGCCAGGGGATGCGTGTCTTGGCTGTTTACACTAGCGACTCTCCACTCTCATTTGTTCACGAGGATAATTTGCTGACTATTGATCTTCCCGAAGTCGGCCAGGTTGGCTCACGTGTTGCAATCACTATAGAGTACCAAGGCGTGCCAGATGCAGGGCTAAGAATCGGTCCAAATAAGTATGGAGATCGAACATTTTTCAGTGATAACTGGCCAAACCGCGCGCGGAGCTGGCTCCCAACGATCGATCACGTGTATGAAAAGGCCACATGTGAATTTGTGGTCAGGGCTCCAGATCATTACCAGGTCATATCGAACGGGCTATTGCGTGAGGAAACTGATTACGATGACGGGACGCGCCTCACGCACTGGAAGCAGTCTGTTCCAATCTCCCCTTGGCTTTATGTCTTAGGTGTCGCCCGCTTTGCAGTTCAGCAGGTTGATGATTTTGATGGCAAGCCAATTCAAACTTGGGTTTATGCCCAGGACCGTGAAGCAGGTTTCTACGACTTCGCGGTGCCAACTAAACAAGTTATGGAGTTCTATTCGGAGTACGTTGGACCCTTCTCCTATGAAAAGCTTGCAAATGTGACCTCGCCAGCAACTGGGGGTGGAATGGAAGCCGCTACCGCGATCATGTACGGAGAGAATTCAGTGACCGGTGAACGGTCTCTGCGGTGGCGTAACGTCATTATCCACGAGATTGCCCACCAATGGTTCGGTAATGCCGTAACTGAAGCTGACTGGGATGACGTGTGGCTAAGCGAGGGCTTCGCCACGTATTTCACACAGCTCTTTATCGAGCATGCTTACGGACGTGATGAATTCGTAGATGGAATGAAAAGTGCCGCTGACCGAGTCTTTTCCCAGTATGAGGAGGATCCCGAGTATCGCATCGTGCACGACAACCTTGATGACATGAGGCGCGTCACAAGTGGAGCGACGTACCAAAAGGGTGCTTGGATACTGCATATGCTCAGGAAGCGTATGGGTGACGAAGCATTTTGGACCGGTATCCGTCGGTATTATGAGACACATTTTAACCAAACTGCCACCACGGATGATTTTATGAGGGCCATGGAAGTGGCCTCGGGACTCGACCTGGAGACGTTTGCGGAACAGTGGCTGTATGACGGTGGGAATCCTCACCTTTCAGGGTGGTGGGAATATGACCCAACGTCGCGGACAGTGAGTCTAGAGATTAATCAAGTTCAGCAGGTGGGAGGCTTGTTCGACTTTCCACTGGAAGTCGGTATCTACTTCGAAGGTGAACGACGACCGCGCTTCATCGAGACAGTTTCTGTCACGAACCGCTTCCATCGCTTCGTAGTTCCAGTCAACGATGAGCCGGTGGACGTGCGGTTAGATCCTGATACCTGGGCATTATTTCAAGCCGACTTTGGGCGACGGGAGCTTGAACGGCAACTGAGCAATTGATCCAAAAGAGGACACGATAATGATTCTGAAAGGGTTAGTTCTCGCTTTCACGAGCTTCCTTCTATCGAGTTGTAATATAGGGAATGCCCATTACGATTTGGTGATTGAGGGGGGCCGGGTCATCGATCCAGAATCTGGCCTCGACGCCGTGCGTACGATTGGAGTGATTGGAGGTGAGATAGCTGCGATCACCGAGACTTCTCTTGAGGGTGACCGAGTGATCCAAGCCACGGGGCTTGTCGTGGTTCCCGGCTTCATCGATCTGCATGAGCATGGCCAAGACGAGGATTCTTACCGGATGATGGTGCGTGACGGTGTAACGACGGCGCTTGAGCTTGAGGTTGGCACGGCTGATGTTGAGGGATGGTATGCTGAGCGTGAAGGTGGTCAGCTCGTGAACCATGGCGTGAGTATAGGCCATATTCGTGTGCGGATGGATATTTTGGGTGATCCGGGGGACTTCCTTCCTGCGGGTATTGGAGGGAGCGCTACAGCTACAGAAGAACAGCTTGGTGAGATTGAACGAGATATCCGCGAAGGGATCATGCAGGGTGCAGTGGCTGTCGGTTTCGGAAGCGCTTATACACCGGGAGCCACAATGGGGGAAATTGAGCGTATGTTTGCGGTAGCAGGAGAGAATGGGGTAAGTACCCACATCCATATGCGTAACGGCTTAGCCGGCCTCGATTCGACAATTAGCGCAGCAAGTAGGGCCGGAGCACCTCTGCACATTGTACATGCGAATTCGAGTGCTGGTGGTCAAATCAACGAGTTCCTATCCACCATTGAGAATGCACAAGCTTCTGGGCAAGATGTCACAACCGAAGCTTATCCTTACAGTGCTGGCATGACCCGGATTGAATCAGCTCTTTTTGACGATTGGGAGAACTGGGGTGAACAGCAGTTCGGCATACACCAGCTGGTATCGACGGGGGAGCGGCTGACTAGGGAAACTTTCGCTCAAGCACGGGCTGCGGGGGGTACTGTGATTATTCACAGTCGAACGGAAGAAATGACTCGTGCTGCCGTTGAGAGCCCTATCACCATGATTGCAAGTGATGGCTTTATTGAAGACGGCCGCGGCCATCCAAGGACTTCAGGTTCTTATTCGAAGGTTCTCGGTCAGTACACGCGTGAGGAGGGTGTGATGACCCTGCCCGAGGCCATCAACAAGATGACGCTAATGCCGGCTCAGCGCCTAGAGGCTCGAGTTCCCGATATGGCTGACAAAGGAAGAATTCGTATTGGTGCGGATGCAGACATCACAATTTTTAGCGCCGAGACTGTAATTGACCGCGCAACCTACATGGACGCCTCGATCCCACCCGAAGGAATCCCCTATGTGGTTGTGGGAGGAGAATTGGTGGTCGACGGTGGGGAGATCACTGCAGCGAGACCTGGTGAGCCAGTAAGAGCGCCAATTCGGTAAGGTTTGGTGTGACCAGCTGCAGTGAGGCTGATTTCTACGAAGCTAAAGTCTCGTTATCTCGATATTGCGCCATCGGACCCTAATTCCACCTCCATCGTGGATTTGCAGCGCGATATGGCCTGTGGCCACTCCGATCCTCTCATCCATGAGGTTGATCATCTCTGTGCTGTTTATCCAAGTCGTGACATGCGGGCCTACGACACGCACCCTCATAGTATTCCACTCACCCATATGAAGGGCTGAGTCTTTAGAGGGATCTGGCTGGATCAGCCATCCTCGACCGTATGATTCATAAATACCGCCAGAGAATAGACCTGGTGGCGCGACCTCAGCTTGCCAACCACTGATAATTGTGCCCTCGATTGTAGAACGAAAAAAAACACCACTATTCCCGTCCGCTTCCTGCTTGAACTCGAGAGTTAGGTCAAAATCTGTATAAGTCTCGTTTGTACGCAGGTAGCCGTACTGAGCGTCGGGTCCACTCTCACAGATAAGTTCTCCGTCATCCACGTACCAGAGTTCGGTCCCATGCACGGTCCAGCCCTCAAGATCGCGTCCATTAAAGATCGATGTTGACTTCTGAGCACTGAGCGATGAAGCGGTCACCAATATTGCGAGCATGAAAAACGCACCCCTCAGTCTTCCACTTGACCCTAGAGGGAGGATTCTCTCAATTCGCATCAGAGATATGGTTTGATCTTGATGTTTCGATAACGGACATCGTGTCCGTGGTCCTGAATGCCTATGGAGCCAGTAAGAAACCGGGCGTAGAGAGCAGGGTCAAACTTGCTTGTTTGCACCAGTTTGTCCCATTCGTCAGTGTAATATTCGTACTGGACAGTCAGTTGACCGTTAAGCCAATGCTCGACCTGATTACCTAAGACCACGATACGACCAGTATTCCACTCTCCTACCGGGCTAGACGCAGTGACCATGGATGAATGGAGGTCGTAGTTATCCCCTGTTAGATGCTTATTCATATCCATGGTGCCCATATCGATGTATGTAGTATCGTCGAGCACTTGAAATTCTGGGGCTACCTCCCACATCGTAGTTCCTTCGACTTCCTTCACTCGGTAAAACACACCGCTGTTGCCTACGGGTGAAAGCTTGAAATCGAAAAGGAGCTCGAAGTCAGAGAACTCTGTCTCGGTAACGATATCTCCACCAAGCCCCTCTTCACTCCCGTCCGAAGCAAAAACGACCAGATTACCATCAGCTATAGCCCATCCTTCCTGAGGAAATGACTCATTCAGGTATCCACGCCAACCGTCTGTAGAAACACCATCAAATAAAAGAAGCCAACCTGCAGCCACTTCTTCCGGCGTGAGTTTATTGTGTTCTGTCTCAGCAGGTGTGTTGTCCCTTCCTTGATTTGTCTGAGAACAGACGGCGAGGGCTGATATTAGGCCCAGAAGGCTTAAGCGTGCCCCGGTCCTCCAGATGATAGCCACTGTTAGATCACCTCCATCATTTCGGGGTCCCAGGCCAGAATCTGCTCGCCGAAGTAACTATCGTTGCAGGCTAGGGCCGGTGCCGCAGCGCGTAGCCCAAACTCTGCGTCTTCGCTTACCGGGCGACCATCACGAACACCGCGGAAGAAATTCATGAAGTGATCAAAGTGAGCCCCCATGTATCCATCTTCTACCATATAAACACTTTCTGCCGGCGGTAGCATCTGCTTTCGTGCCTCAACCCCCTGATCCATTTCATCCGCTTTCCTCTGGCTAAAGACATCAGTTGGGCTAACAGCCTTATTCCGGCGCAGGACAACCTCCGTCCAGGTCACGTCCATAGCACCTTCGCTCCCTACTAGGCGCAAGAACGTTGTGCCTGAAGTGCCATCAACAAAATTCACACGGAGTGAGAGGTTGAACGGCGGATGCGCCTCAGTCTCTGGGTAGTCGAACATTCCCAGCAAGATGTCGGGTACCTCGCGCCCATCCTTCCAATAACGCAGTCCGCCCTGTGCCATGATCTTACGCGGGCCCAGAGATGAGGTGATGAAATGAAGACTCGAGAATAGGTGGACAAACAGGTCGCCGGAGACCCCAGTACCGTAGTCGCGATAGTTTCGCCAACGGAATATACGCAACGGATCGTAGGGTTTCGGAGGAGCATCACCGAGAAACATTTCCCAATCGACAGTTTCTTCAGAGGCGTCTTCAGGGATAGCGTATTGCCAGGCACCGATCGGATCATTACGTGCCCAAAATCCTTCAGCGTAGTTCAGTTCTCCAATCTCTCCTGCGGCGAGTAATTCTTTTGCCTTCTCATTACCAAGGGAACTCATCCCTTGGCTACCGACCTGGAAGGTTTTTCCGGATTCATTTTGTGCCCTGACTACATCGGCACCCTGGGCGATGCTGTGTACCATGGGTTTCTCACAGTACACAGATTTCCCAGCCGTGAGTGCTTCTACAGAAATCTGTTTGTGCCAATGATCCGGAGTACCACAGATCACAGCATCAACATCATCTCGGGCTAATACTTCACGGTAGTCACGGGTGGTGAACAAGTCTTGTCCATAATGTTCACGCGCAGCTACCAGGCGGCCATCGAAACAGTCCGCTACGGCAACAAGTCTCACTCCTGGAACGCTCAGTGCCGTTTCAACATCGGCCATACCCATCCCTCCAGCTCCGATGACTGCTAGTTGAATCTGGTCATTGGCAGACTGATACTCTTGCCTTACGAGAGTGTGGATGCGATTCCGTTCCCTGATGGATAAGAACTCAGGCGCTGCGCCACCGGCTAAGGCACCAGCTGCGAGGCTGCTCAGAAACTTGCGACGGGACTGTGGGGCTCTGGGGTGAATCATTTTTCGCTCTCACGGGCGGGGTTTGGTCTAGTACTCGTATTGTTCGCGACTGCTAGGTCGCAAACGCAAAGCCTAGAAGCCGTTCGTTACAATGCGTGGTGACTACCTGAATTGCCAGCAAATCAGCCACGGTAGCATCTTACCGTGCCTCCGACTCAGGAATGGACCCGGGCCAACCCCGAAGGACGGACAATGCTCAAAACCATACGATGTTCGCTTACGATCTCAGTTCTCTTAGTAGCTGCCCAGCATGTCGGTGCCCAAGTCGATCTTGGAGCCTTGCAGGACGAAGCGGTGGGTTGGCTCCAAGAATACATTCGAATCAATACCATAAATCCCCCGGGCAACGAGATTCGGGGAGCCGAATTCTTTGCACGGTTGTTCGAAGCAGAAGGCATTGAATATGAGATTGCTGAATCTGCGCCTGGCAGAGGAAATATTTGGGCTAGACTAGAGGGTGGCGATAGACCGGGTATCGTCCTGCTACACCATATTGATGTGGTACCGGCCGACGAGCGTTATTGGGATAATGACCCACTCTCGGGCGAACTGAGAGACGGCTATATCTACGGCCGTGGTGCTCTCGACACGAAGACGAGTGGCATTCTGCATTTAGCAACCTTCCTGGCACTTCACAGGTCAGGGATTCCTCTCAATCGAGATGTGGTCTTCATGGGAACTGCTGACGAAGAGGCTGGGGGCTTCTTCGGAGCAGGTTGGCTCGTTGAAAATCGTCCCGAGCTCTTCAGTAACATTGGTTTCTTACTCAATGAAGGTGGCGGTGGCTCGGTCGTTGAGGGCAGAGTACAGTTTGGTGTCGAGGTAACTCAAAAGGTGCCCTATTGGTTGCGCCTAAAAACAACGGGTGAGCCGGGGCATGGTTCCCGACCGCTCGTCTCGTATGCTTCACTCGAACTAATTGAGGCCCTGGAGCGTCTGCGCCTTCACGAGTTTGAAGCACGTATTATTCCTGCGGTTGACTCCCACTTCAGGGGCATGGCGGCTCGGCATCCCGAGCCTTGGCAAACCCGATTTCAAGATTTTGGCTCTGCGATCCAAGAACCTGAGGTGTTGGAGGAACTTCAACTCTATAACCCATCGCTTCACACGTTGACCCGGAATACCTGCTCGATCACACGCTTTGAAGGGAGCAATAAAATTAACGTAGTGTCACCAGAAGTTTGGGCAGAGATTGATTGCCGATTGCTACCTGATCAGGATCCTCAAGCATGGCTCAGAGAGCTTCAGGGTGTGGTAGGCCCTGAAGTGGAGATCGAGGTATTAATGGGGTTTACACCCGCAGTCTCAACCACCGAAACTCAACTCTATGAGATGATCCGGGACGTGACTTTAGAGGAGCTGCCTGGAGCTAGCTTTGTGCCACAGGTTCAAGGCGGATTTACGGACAGCCATTTTTTCCGGGACCTTGGCATTGTTAGCTACGGGTACAGTGCAACAGCGACACCCTCAGAGGATGCCGGGGGCGTTCATGGGAATAATGAACGTGTAACAGAAGAGAATGTTCGCCGCGGTGTGACTATGACGGTCAAGATTCTAGAACGATTCGCCGCCACGCGACCAATTTCAGAGGAAGAGTGACGATGGGGAAAATCAACGTCTGGTCAACGGAGTCTCGTGAGATCATGGAAGGGTATCATGGGCGCTTCATTCATAGCGAGCGCACCACCCACGTTTATTGGGAAATTGATCCAGGAAAGCCGCTTCCGGAGCATGATCACCCCCATGAGCAGGTTGTGAATATGCTCATGGGCACTTTCGAATTAATAGTGGACGGGACCTCCCACATGCTTGAAGCGGGAGACGTTTTCGTGGTTCCTCCGGATGTGCCACACACTGGTGTAGCCCATACCCCTTGTAGGATTCTCGATGTCTTCACCCCGGTCCGGGAGGATTATCTATGAAAGCGCTCAATACATTCACTAGCCTGATAGCAGTAGCACTACTTGCAAGTGCTTCGGCCTTGATAGGCCAGGTTAACACTGAATCCACCGATGATACGATCGCTCCTTGGCCCCCTGTCGCGACCTTCTCGATCCTCGGCTATGACCCGAATACTGGGGAAGTAGGTGGGGCTGTGCAGTCGCGGGTCTTTGCGGTGGGAAACGGAGTCCTTTGGGCTGAGGCGAATGTAGGTGTCGTCACGACTCAGGCGATTGTGGACGTTAGTTACGGACCGCAAGGCTTGGAGTTGCTCCGGCAGGGATTAAGTCCGCAGGAGATTGTCGGCCGACTCCTCTCCGATGATCCAGATCCGCGTCCCGAAGATTGGACAAAGCTCGGGCGGCAATTCTCTGTGATGGACTCCCAAGGCAATGTCGCAACCCACACCGGACCACGCGCTTCTGACTGGGCAGGGCACCGGGTCGGTACTTATGTATCCGCACAAGGAAACATATTAGCTGGACCAGATGTGGTTGATATGATGATAGAGGCCTTCGAGGGGACAGAGGGACATCTATCATTCCGCCTTCAGGCCGCCCTTGAAGCGGGTCAGGCTGCTGGTGGTGATAGCCGGGGTATGCAGTCGGCAGCGATGATCATTGTCAAGGAAGACGGTGGAGTTTGGCTCAACAACGATGTCGTACTGAGGCTCCAGGTTGATGACTCTGATAATCCGATTGCGGAGCTTAGGCGGCTTGTTGAGCTGGCCGCCCGCCAGCGGGACCGGACTAGAGGCCGCTAGCTATTGGATCTAGGGCCTCTAGTCCTGCAGTCGTTTGTGCGCCCTGGCTAGGACTTTTCTATGGGTTCGCGATTTACGAAGCCTGCTACAAGTATGCTGCCCGGCTCAGCAGTGCTCCTCGTATGCGGTACGTAAATCATTTGCAATGTCTTCTGTGTTCCGGCCCTCAATTAGGTGACGCTCCATGAAGTAGACGAGGTCCCCATCCTTGAAGAGCGCAACCGAGGGGGATGAGGGCGGAAAGCCGACGAGGTACTCACGGGTGCGGTCGGTAGCTTCTAGATCTTGGCCGGCAAAGACTGTAGTCAGTACTTCAGGCTTCTTCTCCCCCTGTAGTGACATGTACACAGCGGGACGCATCATCCCTGCGGCACAGCCACAGACCGAATTTACCACTACGAGAGTGGTTCCCTTGTCTGCGCTGAGCACGGCGTCCACCTCGTCACGCGTCTTCATCTCACTGAAGCCGACGCGCACGAGGTCCTGACGCATAGGCGCTATCATCATCTCTGGGTATGGCATGGCTGGGCTCCTGGTGGCTTATCTGAAGCTAAACTTACCCATGATGAGCCCTGGGTTCCACCAGCGGGCTTTAACGGCACCGTTGCAGCACTAGTGTTAGGCAGTCACCTTTTTGTTATGCCAGCCGTGACCCAGATCGTGCGACTCAACGTCAACGGTGACCTGCGAGAGATCGGGGTGCCGATGCACTTCACTCTTCTGGAAACTCTGAGGTACGAGCTTGGCCTCACGGGCTCCAAGCAGGGGTGTGATAAAGGTGACTGTGGTGCATGCACGGTCATCCTAGATGGCCGACCCACATTATCTTGCATCACTCCGGTCTGTGAGGCTGAGGGACATAGCGTCATAACCGTTGAGGGTTTGGCGGATGCGGATGGCCCTCATCCGTTACAGGATGCATTCGACTTACATGGGGCGGCTCAGTGCGGGTTCTGTACTCCTGGGATCCTATGTTCTGCCATCGCTCTCCTCGAGCAGACAACTTCTCCTTCAAGAAGAGAGGTCAAGGAGGCTTTGGCCGGAAATCTTTGCCGATGCACAGGCTACTCCAAGATCTATGACGCTGTGATGAGCGCAGCCCAGAGATTGCAAGTCGAAGCTCATCTAGACAGGTCACACAGATGATCGATAGACCACGTAAGTCTCAGTCGGACTTGCAGTTAATTGGTACGCCGATGCGAAGAATAGAGGGACTTGATAAGTCCACCGGTCGGGCAGTGTATACGGATGATATAGTGCTTCCGGGGATGCTTCATGGAAAAAT
>CEWR01148755.1_pt1 | contig 21606 bp, 20 predicted proteins | sample 356321 | NCBI WGS metagenome assembly CEWR01 (sample SAMEA2621551, study PRJEB7988) | marine metagenome | biome: marine biome (ENVO:00000447); feature: mesopelagic zone (ENVO:00000213); material: "saline water (ENVO:00002010), including plankton (ENVO:xxxxxxxx)" | depth 790 m
GGCCCCGGCTACAAAGCCAGCTCCAGCAGCAAAAACAACCAATGTATTTGGACGTGAAATGCCAAGTGACGCTGCTCCAATGGCAGCTCAGTTCCTTAAGGTCAACTATGAAAAAGAAGGTGAGTCTCTAGAATTCCCGGTCAGTGTTTACAACTCTGCCGCAGGAGGAATCCAGAGTGGCTTTAGCTTAGCTCTATTGAGCACAGACCTTTCCACCGTCCCTGGTGGTGCCACTAGTTGGTCGTCTTCAGACGATATGAAGACCTGGACATTCAATATCGACCCAGATCTTACATGGAGTGACGGTGTCCCACTAACTGCTCATGACTACGTATATACATGGCAGTATTACGCTGACCCAGAACACGCTTATGACTTCACGTGGTACTTCGGTATGCTTGAAGTAGAAAACTATGGGGCAATTGAAGCTGGCGAGAAGGCTTTAGATACCCTTGGTGTTACAGCAACAGATGACAAAACCCTTGTCTTCCAACTTGATACGCCAGCGCCATATGTTCCCGGGTTTATGATGTATGGTTCTCCGCTTGCAAAACATGCCGCTGAGAAACATGGCCAGTACTATTCAAATGATCCAAGTACAACACTTTCAAGTACTCCATGGATCCTAAAAGAATGGGTACCAAATCAGCATGCGGAATTTGAACCCAATGTGAATTACACCGGCAAGATCAAGCCTTACATAGAAAATTACAAGTCTGTGTACGGTGAGCGAAAATTTGATGCCTACCTTGCTGGCGAGGTCGATACTATTAACGGACCGTTTACTCCAGCAGACCAAGAATATATGGAGAATGACGCGAAGCTGATGAAAGAAAGAGGTCTTTCCCCAGGTGACTTCCGAACACACTACCTCTTCTTCGACAACCAGAGCGCTCCGTTTAACGATGTCAGAGTCAGGCAGGCTTTTGCCAAAGCTATAGACAGAGATGCGATCATCGATAACATAGTGGGGTCAGAGGCCGGCGAGCCTAGGTACGGTGTATTAATACCTGGTTTCCCAGATGCTGCAGGACCTGACAAACTCAAACAATACCAAGGTCTCGATGTCGCCGCAGCCCAAACCCTGATGGCTGACGCAGGCTTTGCAGACGGCTCAGGTTTTCCAAAACTAGAGTTGGCTCTAAGACAAGAAACCGAGCTCTTCCAAGCTACAGCAGCAGCAGTTGCCCAGCAACTTAAAGAAAACCTCGGCGTCGATGTCACTATCAACAATATGGACCGCAAAACTTACATGGGTCATCTAAATGGCCACGACCTGCAATTTGCTATGGTTTCCTACGGTTTTGACTATGTCGATGCTTCAAACTTTATGGGTGTCTTCAAGACGGATGGACGACATAACTGGAACAACAAAGAATTCGAGGACTTAAGAATAGAAGCAGGTGCAATGGCACTTTCGGCTGAAAGGTCTGCCAAGATGCTCAAGCTACAAGAAATTCTCTCAGAGGATGTTGGTAGCGTATTCTTCTGGTCACAGGTTCAGAACCAGTTGCACAAGCCATACCTGAAAGGTACATGGCTCGAAACTAACAAGGCTGGTTGGTCAGGTCTTCAGTTCCCTAACTGGAATCCTGGTTTTGGAGCCCAAAATATCTATGAGCTGTACGTTGGGGAGAATGTTAAAGAGCACACTCGATCAGCCTACTAAACGTATATAAGGTTTCTCGCTATTAGCAAGAAACAAGAGAGATAAATTGAGCGGCCTGCTCGGTACTTTTTTGTATCAGGTGGGCCGCTTTTTTAGGGAGGCACAAAACGGATATTCAATCAATCCGCACCCAAATACCCGCACTCCAGAGTTGCACATATTTGAACTGTGGAACTTTCGGACCTACTCCAAGCGTGGTCGCAGAAGAAGCTGTCAGATTGGCCCGTCTTATAGAACACAAAGGGCCCTACGACCGGGACGTTAATAATGAAGTGTTAACCTTATTTGAAGACTCTAGAAAAGGCTTTGGCAATTATATCGGGGCCTCCTCAGACGAGATAGCATTAACCCGAAATGTGTCTGATGGAATTAATATAGTAGCCACTGGATTTGATTGGCTTCCTGGTGACGAGGTGATAATCACCAATGAAGAACATCCTAGTGGTTCCCTTCCGTTTATGAACTTATCTGAACGGTACGGGGTCCAAGTGAAACTGCTTAAATTCCAAACAGAGCCAACTCAGCTCTTAAAAGATTTGGAGTCTCTAGTAACTGATAAAACTAGGTTGGTTTTTCTTAGCCATGTATCAACTGTAGATGGCGCTAGATTGCCCGCGAGGGAAGTTGGGGAATTTCTGAAGGCTCGAGACATCCCATATATGTTGGATGGGGCTCACGCAGTAGGTCAGTTTCCAGTCTCTATGAAAGAACTTGGTTGTGATTTTTACGCCGGCTGTGGTCACAAATGGCTATTATGCCAGCAAGGAACTGGCTTTCTCTACGTAAAAAAAGACTGGATAACCAAGTTGAAGACGAGCTGGGTAGGCTGGGGAATGACTGAGGAATATGATCTTGACTCATTGTCCTACACAAGCCTTAAGACTGCACAACGATTTGAATTTGGTACTAGATATTGGGCAACCCACGCATCAGGAGTTAAAGCTCTAGAATTCCACAACAACATAGGTCCTGAAAATATATATAGAAGAAGCCGTGATTTGGCCAGCCAACTAAAAAGACGTCTAATCGACATTCAGGGTATATCAATCAAAACACCGATGGCCGAAGCAGATAGCACAGGGATAGTCGCCTTTTCTACAGCGGGTCTTAATCACCCTGAACCAGGCAATTGGCTATGGAATGAGCATAGAATTTTGACGGCGCACAATCCTGAAACACAATCGATGCGGATTGCTGCCGCTTTTTATCTACTGGAAGAAGAAATAGATTTACTTGCGGACAAATTATCAGAACTTGCATCTTAACCCAAATGAAGCGAAAATCTGATCATGATTAGATATTCCTTAGGAAGGTTACTTGGTTTAATAGGCTCCGTTTTAATCATTTCCTTAATCCTGTTTATCGCGGTGAGATGGTTACCTGGTACTCCGTGGAATGAGGCGGAAATACCCCTGCAGGGAGCCGCAAAAGAAAACATGATGAGAAAATATGGATTGGACCAACCAGTCCATGTTCAATATGCAAAATACCTGTGGAATTTACTTCACTTAGATTTAGGCAATTCATTCATATACAAAACTGATACCGTTTGGCAAACAATAGCAAGAGGCTGGCCTGCCACTGCAAAGATAGGTTCTGTCACACTTCTAATCGCCTTTTCAATCGGAATTCCTGTGGGCATTATTGCCGCACTCCGACAAAATAGCCTACTGGATTACACCGTAACTTTTCTAGCTACAACAGGTATCACTGTTCCAAATTTTGCTGTTGCGGTGTGGCTAGTTATGTTTGTTTCCGTGAAAATGGACCTCCTTCCAACCCAAGGTTGGGGAACTTGGCAGCATATGGTCCTGCCAGTGGTGGCCTATTCCCTTGCTCCTACAAGCCTTATAGCACGTTTTACAAGAGTCAGTATGCTCGAGGCAATGAGGTCCGACTACATCAGGACTGCACGAGCCAAGGGATTGGCAGAACCAGTAGTGGTCCTTCGGCATGTTTTTAAGAATGCCTTGATCCCTATTATTACCCTCGTAGGGCCTTTAATCCCAAACCTGATGACAGGAAGCATTTTTATAGAAAACACCTTCGGGATACCTGGAATCGGTCGCCATTTCGTAACCAGTATTTTTGATAGAGATTACCCGGTCATCATGGGTGTTTTCATGTTGGTAGCCGTTCTGTTTGGGCTTACTTATTTTATCAGTGATATTCTCTACACTTGGGCTGACCCTCGGGTGAGACTGACGGACCGCAAAACGTGACCAGTCTTAAAGAAGCAGAAGAAAAAGGCCAGAAGCGCCGCAAAGCCAATTTCATGTGGCGCTTCAAGCGTAACAAATTGGCGGTCATTGGCCTTGGCATCGTCGCCGTCTGTATTTTCATCGCTATATTCGCGAACTTTTTGGCACCTACCTCATACGACGTGGGGAACTTGGTTGAAGCGAGGGAGCCTCCCAGCTGGTCTCACATATTTGGCACTGACGCAGTGGGTCGCGATTACCTCAGTCGTATGCTTTATGCCACACGGACTTCTATCATTGTAGCTTTGGGGGTACAAGTCATCACCTTAAGTATAGGAATCAGTTTAGGGACTCTTGGCGGATATCTTGGGGGATGGGTAGACCAAATAGTGGTCAGGATAATAGAAATAGCAACTGGTATTCCGGCCTTACTAATAGCGATGTTTATTATGGGATTGCTTGGGCATTCCATGTGGAACGTGATATTTGCCTTGGGCATTTCAGGCTGGGTGGTGGAAACACGTATCACCCGTGGGCAGTTTTTAGCTTTTAAGGAGAGGGAATTTGTAATCGCAGCCCAAGCAATCGGTGCCAGTAGATTCAGGGTTGCATTTAGACATATTTTCCCAAACGTCGTTCCTATATTGGCCGTTTTACTGGCTTTCCAAATTCCAGCTGTAATTTTCAATGAGGCCGGACTTAGCTTTTTAGGACTTGGAATTGATGAGCCAGTGCCAAGTTTAGGCAAAATGATATCAACCAGCCTTGGCTATGTTCGCACGTACTGGCATATGGGTCTGTTCCCGAGCCTCATGATAGCGATTATTACGATGGGCTTTACGTTTGTAGGTGATGGCTTAAGGGATGCGTTAGATCCCACAATGAACCGATAGAACCCCCATCCCTAGTTTTTACTATCCTTTTATAGGTTCACTAGTTAGTTCTAACAGGTTATCCTTATTTAAAATAAAACGATTGGCTGTCCTATTCGCCTGAGGCATCAATAGGTATAAGGTTTACTAATATGGTGCAATTCGAAAAAGAAACAATCGCCAGTCAATGGCAATCTCTGGATATAGAAAATGACCTACTTTCGGAAGCTGCGCGCAGCATAGGTGCAGGGAGCGCCACTGATGCTGGTCGTTTTTGGAGACTCCCCACAGAACATCCAGACCCCATTGTTTTGGCTGGTGGAATTCCGGACGATACCGCTCTTCCAATAGAAGATTTAATCGATAGTTTCTCCAAATCAATTAGAGACAATTTCAGTGATTCTCTTATGTACGGAGGTTGGTTTGGCTATGAAGGCCTGCGTCAATTAATAGCTGACCGCCAAAATAAAATTGAAGGAACAACCCTTCTGCCTGACAATATCATCATGCACAACGGAAGCTCCGGGTGTCTAGAGAACATCTGCAAGGCTTTTGTAGGGCCTGGAGACATCGCAATTGTAGAATCTCCAAGTTACTCGGGAACTGTAAGGGCCATTAGCGGATTCAGAGCAGAAGTTGTTGAAGTGCCAATGGATAAGGAAGGTATTAACCCCGATTTATTTAAGGAAACTGTCGAATCGCTTGCGGCCCAAGGTAAAAGAGTAAAACTCTTTTACACCATCCCTGATTATCACAACCCAATGGGTAATGTAACTACATTAGAAATTAGAAAAGCAATTCTAGAAATATGCGCGGAACACAAAATTCTCATAGCAGAAGATGCCGCATACACCGAACTTTATTACGATACACCTCCACCTCCATCGTACTATGCTCTTTCTGATGGCCATGGGGTGATAAAAATGTGTAGTTTTAGCAAAATTTTGGCCACCGGGCTGAGGGCTGGTTGGATTCAAGCCAGGGATGAGTTGGCTGCACCGCTAACGAAAGTACGATTTGACATGGGCAACAGTCCACTAGTCCATTATGCGTTAGCAGATCTCATAGAGTCAGGAAAGTTGGACAATCACATTGATTCAATGAGAGCTTTATACAAATCCAAGTGTAGAACAATGATAGATTCCCTCAAGAAATACTGTGGTCCCTATGTTGAATTGGACGAGCCGGAAGGCGGTTACTTCCTTTGGGTCAAATGTACTCAAACCAAAGCTTTTGATTTGATTCAGGCAGCAGCAGAAGAGGGTGTTGTTTTTCCGCTAGGATCTATTTTTTATGTTGATAGCTCACTGGATGATTCGCATTTTCGACTAGCTTTTACTCGTGCACCATTTGAACATCTTGAGGAAGCCAGCAGAAGAATCGGAAAAGCTTTTGAAAAGGTTTTAGACATTCAAAATTAACTGTGTTTAGCGTTTATACATTATCAAGGTCCAGGGTTTAAGCTGTGATAATAGGTGTCCCAAAAGAAATAAAACCTGATGAGAACAGGGTATCTTTGCCTCCTGACAAAGTCGAGATTTTAGTCTCCGACGGTCATAAAGTCCTCGTAGAATCTGGTGCCGGTCAAGGGTCTCGGTTTTCCGATGATACTTACCTATACGGTGCAGGCGCCACAATAGTCTCAGACCCTGCTGAGATATATGGCACAGCAGAGCTCATCGTCAAAGTGAAAGAACCTCAGCCTAACGAATTTGATTTAATACAAGAAGGCCAAACCATTTTCACGTATCTCCATCTAGCTGCTGAGCTAGATTTACTTGATTGCATATTGAAGAAAAATGTGACCGGGATCGCTTATGAGACTGTTGAAGACGATAAAGGTAGGCTAGGGCTTCTTCATCCTATGAGTGAGATTGCAGGCCGTTTAGTTTCTCAGGTTTCAGCCCGCCTTTTAACCAATATAGAAAGCGGGGTTGGTAAATTACTTAGTGGTGTTCCTGGATCTGGCAATTGCAGCGCCTTTATTATTGGTGGAGGAACCGTGGGGTTAAATGCGGCGACGGCATTAATGGGGGCAGGCGCCGACGTAACCGTTGCCGATATTAATCTGGATAGAATTAGAGAAATAGACACCCTAACCAATGGCCACGTAAAAACCATTTATCCAACCCCGGCGGCACTGGCAGAGAAGGTTCAACGTTCGGAGGTTGTCGTGGGTGCAGTATTAGTACCGGGGGCAAAAGCTCCTAAAATAGTCAGTCGCGATATGGTCAAAGATATGATGCCAGGAGGAGTTATTATTGATGTTGCGATCGACCAAGGCGGCTGCGTTGAAGACATTCGCCCAACTTCGCATCAAAACCCAACCTATATTCAAGACGACGTTATCCATTATGCAGTAACTAACATGCCAGGAGTAGTAGGCCATACCGCCAGCATTTCACTTTCAAATGCCACACTACCCTACGTTCGGTCGATTGCGAATAACGGTGTCCACAAAGCTATCACTTTAGACAATAGCCTTGCCAAGGGAATCAACACTATAGGTGGACAAATAACATATCCTGCTTTGGCTGAGAGCCTGAGCATGACATTTTCAAATTTAAAGGACCTGCTCTCATAATTTCATATTAAGAACAGGGGTTAAGACAAGATGCAGCCCGAAAGACACCTAGTCACCGCTAAGGTTACTAACATTAAGCAAGAAACCCCCTCTACGATATCTTTTGACTTGATTCCCTGTAAAGGCAAAATTGATTTTCTTCCTGGTCAATGGATTGATTTGTTTGTCTCCCTGCATGGGCAGGAGCAAGTGGCTGGTTATTCAATCACATCAACCCCATGCAACAAAGAATTCATTTCTTTAGCTGTCAAAAACTTAGGGGATGATCAAGTCACCCAATATATTCATCAATCTATGATGGAGGGGGATACAGTTTCTTTTGCAACCGGTGGAAGCTGTGTTTATGCTCCTGAGCAAGGTAATGCGATATTACTAGCCGGCGGAATCGGAATTACCCCTTTGGTGAGTATTTTCAGGTACATCGGGGAAGCGACTAATCACAGGGCAACAATCATGCATAGTGTTTCCTGCTGTGAAGAATTGTTGTTGACCAGGGAGTTAAAAGACCTCTGCCTGCAAAACCCTCATCAACTTTCTTATTCCTACACGATATCCGGCGCATCTAATCATTCCACTGAAGGATTCTCAGGCAGGATTAATGCTGACATGTTAAATCAATTAGAAGCCTCCACCTTCGATATCGCTTTTGTCTGTGGTCCGGACGCCTTTGTCGATTCTCTGTCAACTCAATTACAAAAAACAGGGTTCAATACAGGCCAAATTAAATCGGAGACTTGGTGGTAGATGCAATATCGGCATGTTTATCCATAAATGCCTCCAGCAATAATTGCTTTAATTAAAAAACCCTAACTCTTTTTTTGTTGAAATATTCCCAATCAAACTCATATCCCCACCCGGGCCTTTCGGTTAACATTACCTCCCCTTTTACAGGTACTGGAGGATTTTGAAGACCAATCTCCTTACCTATAGTATCTCTGCTACCGTCCGGAAAGTATTCATAATAGGAGGTATTGACAATGCCCGCGACCAGTTGGGCATGAACATGACCGAATAATCCTCCTGGACCATTTAATTCGATGTTCATCCCAATTCTGGCCAGGTCTTCTGCTATCCGAACAATCCCGGTGGTACCGTGTCGTGCATTTCCGCGAACTATATTGACCGCACGTTCTCTCACCCATTCTCTCATTATCACAAAGTCATTCATCAAAGTTTCAAGAGCCAAAATTGGCACATCTGATTGTGAGCAAAGTGTTTTCAATGAACCCAATTCTCTATCGTTCAACGGTTCCTCAAACCATCCAAAATTCAGCTGGCTTAATTGCTTTGCAACTTCGACAGCTTCATCCAGCGAATAGCTACAGGCAGCCGCGTCATGCAACAAAATAATGTCTTCTCCTACGGCGGCTCTAATAGATTCGAAAGATTTCATATTTTGTGTTGCATTCCAAGCAAAATGATCCTTTAGAACCGTGAAGCCTTTTCCAATACCCACATTTGCATCATCAATCAACGCATTAAGGTGCGGCCCCCGGTAGTTATAATAAGCTTTAACCTGTTCGCTGTTGTTGGAAATAAGGGCTGAGACTGACTTGCCTTTCATTTGTCCCTCTATATCCCATAAACAATTATCAAACCCCCCAAACCATCCTGGGGGCATAAAAACCATCCTGGTCGCTTTGGTTAGCATATCGAACAGGTATTCCTTTTTGGTTGGGTCCTTCCCAATAGTAAGGTGTTTTAGATGTGCAAGAGCATTTTCCGTCATTGTTGTATACCGGGCATCCCCTACGGTGCAGATTCCCTCCAACCCTTCATCAGTCATTACGTGCATTACATGGACATATCCCGTAGTCGATTTGAGGTCATATTTTTCCCATGATTTGTTTGTCTTACGGAGTTTGAAATATGGTGTGTTGTCTTTGATTTCAAATTCACTGACTTTTATATCTTTGATCTTCATATCAAAATTACATGGGTGTTCGGTTGATACGTTTTAATGCAAGTACGTCGGGCGCCGTATTGGGCTCTCCCATTACGACAAATCAGTATCAGATTTCTCCTGGTCTACTTCTTTGGAGAGATCTTTGGTTTCTTCAACCGGCTTTTTTCTTGTCTGTGCTATTCTTCCTATGAATTCAAAGGCATCGACTGAATCTGCTTGTATTCTCTTGTCCTCTTCTGGCACGAGATGAATCCTTTAGAATTTTTTTGGAGCCGACGGTCAGGTTCGAACTGACGACCTGCTGTTTACAAAACAGCTGCTCTACCACTGAGCTACGTCGGCATAACATTTTCATTTACAACCCAAAACTTAGTGCAACCACAAATGTTGTACCAAACAACTTCAATACTATTGTACAAGACCGATATGATTCCATTCCTATTTTTCACGTATCATCAATTATCTGAATTGCAATACCAATACATTTAAATAACTTAGGAAAAAGAATCAAACCACTATGAGCGTTGAAATCTTAATCTATGGAGCACAAATTGTAACTGGGCTAGCCACTTTAGTGGTAGCGTTTGTTTTGTTTTTTCAATTGAAACAGCAACGTGCAGTGGCACAACGAGAACTTGTACTCGCAATCAACCAACAACGACAAGATCTCGCCGTAGCAGTGGCTACCAACCCGGATTTATCTGATATAAATTTCCGTGGTGGTCATGATTTCGCAGATTTGAATAATCAATCCGAAAGAATACGCTTCAATAGATTATTTGCAGCAGAGATGAGTCTTAGTAACATAGCGCAGGAATACGCGGATTTGTTACAAGTGGATCCAGATTTGGCACTAAAGACCAGTTTCGCCCTTTTCCCTGGAAGGCGAAAATTCTACAAGGAAAGTCTAATTAGGTTTACACTACCCGTTGAGTTCATTGAAAAGGTTGATGAATACATAAAAGAAATAGAAAATAATGTAGGCGAAGATGGTCAAGATCTATCCGTACTTGACCCAGAAGTACGAAACTCTTAACTTGGGAGACTGAAGATGGAACTTTTAAGGTATCAACCGGAAAATAATATAGAGATAGGAGCAAAGGTTCCGGATTTCATTTTAGTGGACCATGAAAATAAAACCTTACGGCTCCGTGATTTAATTGGTTCTCCCGCCGTCCTCTATTTTTATCCTAAAGATGGCACTTCAGGATGTATACAAGAAGCCTGTGACTTCCGAGATGTATACACCGATTTCCTTGAGCTCGATTGTCCGGTTTATGGAATAAGCCCAGATAACGAGGTCTCTCATCAAGATATGACTGACAAGCACGATTTACCTTTTGATTTATGCGTAGATCCAGATCTGAATACGATCAAGGAATATGGGGTCTGGGGTGAATATCAATTAAATGATAAAGAGGCGGAATATGCCAAGGGTTTTGGGTTTGACATCGATGAAGGTCTTCGTGCTTGGTCTGTAGTTCGTTGTACTTTCCTCATAGACAAGGATGGCATTTTAGTTCACAAATGGATGAACGTGAATTTCAGAGGTCACGCCAGCAGTGTTAGGGATCAACTTCACAAATCGTTCAAGTTTGATATAGCTTTTTAAAAAATTACCCTGATAGGGTTATCGTAGTGTTAGTCCCATTGCCACTCCACATCACCAATTCGGACCGTATCGCCTTCGGTGATCCCTGCGTCCTCTAAAGCTTTTACGATCCCAGTTTTCTGCATGTGTTTATAAAATTGCATGCGGGCAAGCCAATCCTCATAATCTATCCTCTGGGCTATTCTCCCAACTCCCGGAGCGTCCACAATATATACACCATCTTCTTGATGCACTGAGGCTCCCCTACGCCGCGGCTCTGGGCGTAAAACAGGAACGTTTTCTTCCCCCGGTTCCACCGAAAGCTTCGGGTGGGTTACTATAGGTTGGTCAGATAAAACTTGTACCACCTCATCCATCATTTCAGAGACTCCCTCGCCTGATATTGCCGAAATTATATGAAATCTCCAAGCATCTTCTCCCATGGAGTCCCTGATATCCTCGGCGAGTATTCTCACTTCCTCAAGATCCACTTTGTTGATCGCTAAGATTTGCGGTTTATTTTTAAGAGACGCGTCAAATAATTCCAATTCTCTATTAATCTTGTGAAAATCCCCTCTCGGGTTTTCCGATGTTCCGTCTACCAGGTGTACCAGCACTCTAGTCCTTTCAATATGTCTAAGGAATTCATGCCCGAGACCAATCCCTTGATGGGCCCCTTCAAGCAGGCCGGGTATATCTACCATCACAAAATCCTTTTCCCGATGTTCTACCAACCCAAGTACGGGTTCAATGGTTGTAAAGGGGTAGCTAGCCACCTTTGGACGTGCTGCAGTGAGAAAGGAGATAAGGCTTGATTTACCGGCATTTGGAACACCTATTATCCCTACATCCGCGATCAATTTCAGTTCTAGCCTAAGATTGTGTTCAGACCCTAATTCACCTGCTTGAGCGATCACTGGATACTGGCTTGTGGAGGAAGAATATTTGACATTGCCATACCCACCTCTCCCTCCTGCCGCAGCGAGATATTCTTCTCCTGATACCATAATATCGGCGACAATTGAGCCCTCTTCATCCATTATTTGAGTTCCAACCGGAACCTTTATTATGGTGTCTCCACCATCCTTACCGTGTTTCTTTGCTTTAGATCCATTTTTCCCCTTTCCAGCCACATAATTTTTTATGTATCTAAAGTTAATAAGTGTGTTTTCGTTGTGGTCCCCCTTTATGATGACGTTTCCCCCTCTCCCTCCGTCGCCTCCGTCAGGGCCACCTCTCGGCACAAATTTTTCGTGACGGCCGCTTATTGCCCCATCACCTCCCGAACCACTTGTTATTCGTATTAATACACTATCAATCATGGATTTGCTTTATTTCCTTGTAGATAATAAAAATAATAATAAGGCTGTGTAAATAGTGGATATTAGTACCTGTTAGTCAGTGGATATGATTAGATTTTACCATGATAGATTGTGGATGATCGGAGGATGAATAGAAAAAGTTGTTAATAGTATCAACGGTTCATGTGGAGTGTGGATATCAAGGGTGTTTTTTCCCCTGCTTGCCCTCTTGTTATTAATAAAATAGTCATATAATTGCACAGGCTTTCCACAGGTTCTGTGGAAACTTTTTTGGATACCAGTAGATTTATATTGTTGAGGAGATAAATGGAAGAGATGGCACCTTACATTAAAAACAAAACAGTCGTAAGCGAAATGTTCAGCGAGTCTAACCTTTTTCAGTCCTATTTAGATGTTGAAGCAGCCCTGGCAAGAGCCCAGGCAAGCCAAGGAATTATTCCTGCTAAAGCTGCCGAGATAATATCGGAAAAGGCCAAGCTTGAGTTCTTGAAGCTACAAAATGTTTACGATGGGTTAGATAAGACAGGACACCCATTGGTTCCTTTAATTTGGGAGCTAGACCGGATATGTGGTGAGGAGGCCGGTGGGTATATACACTGGGGGGCCACAACTCAAAATATAACTCAGACAGGAAAACTTTTATTAATTAAAAAGTGCCATAACAGCTACCTAGAAGACCTAGGTAGTTTGCTTCATATACTTGGACAACTGGCTGAGACAACGAAAGATTACGCGATGCCAGGAAGAACACATGGCCAACATGCTGTGCCGGCCACTTTTGGTTACAAAGTCGCTGTATGGATAGATGAGTTGATGCGACATGTGGACCGTTTGCAAGGAAGCGAGGAGCGTGTTTTTGTGGCAATGCTTGGAGGAGGTGCGGGAACTATGGCTTCTGTAGGTCTTGAAGGGCTTGAAACCCAAAGACTGATAGGGAAAGAACTTGGATTAGGATCCATGACGATGCCCTCTAGAGTCATAGGAGATCATCTGACGGAATACATCACTATTCTTGCCATGCTCGCGGCTACCTCTACCAAAATGGCGCGAGAAATATATACCATGATGAAACAGGAGTTTGGTGAAGTGGAAGAGCCTGTTCCTTTAGGCGCTGTTGGCTCCTCAACTATGCCTCAGAAGAGAAACCCTCGATTATGTCAAGATGTAGTCGCGTGGGCGTCTGAAATCAGGACATTTGTGCCAATGTCTCTAGAAGCGATGCAAACTGAGCACGAAGCGGATAAAACCACCAGCATGATGATAAATTCAGCTATTGACAGGACATGCGTACTAATGGGGCAGATCACAAAAGGTCTCGTTGAAATATTCTCAGGCCTAAAGGTCTTTCCAGACAGGATGAGACAAAACCTTGATCTTAGTGGAGGTTTAATACTTTCAGAGAGAATCATGCTAGAGCTTGGTAGGAAAATGGGTCGACAAAAAGCGCATGATGTAGTCTATGAGGCAGCCCAAAGATCCGTCAATGAAAGGAGGCCATTTTCTCAGACCTTGCAGGAGGAACCAGAAGTGGCCAGCCAGTTAACCAGGGAGGAAATACTAAGGCTATTGGACCCAGAAGAATATACAGGTCTGTGTTCCTATTTTGCAGAGGAGTTTGCATTAAAAGCTGAGCAAAAAAGCAAGGAATTAATCGATAAATAGCACACTATATCTTTATTGGTAAAATCTTAGGGATAGCACCTGTCTCTCTTAAGCGATCAATCTCTTCTGTCGTCAATCCTAGTTCTTCTAATATAGGCACGGTATCCCCCCCAAAAATAGGGGGAGTAACATCTTGCAAAGGAGTCTCAGACATAATAACGGGATTTCCCGCCCAAGATGTGTTGCCCCATGAGGAATTTAGTTCCATCGAATTCGCATAATCATTATCTTTGATAAGACCTCGCTCATGATTGAATTCATCACTATGTATTTCAGCAGCTGTTGTATTTTTCACCAAAGGAATTCCAATTGAGCTCATGGTCTTAATCCAATATGTGGTGGAATTAGCCGCAAAGATCTTTTCAAAGGCTTCACGTAAAAGGAGATCATTTTTTGACCTTAAATCATCAGATAAAAACTCTTCCTGTAACCCAAGGTTTGAAAACACCTCTATCCCGCAAAGTGTTTCCCATTCCTTGTTAGAAGAAATACTCAAAAAAACCCAGCTGTCTGAGGACTCGTACAACCCAGTTAGCGCATTTAAACCGCGAACCCCTGGTCCACCGATATCATTCCTCACGTAATTTTGGTGCGTGACATGATACTGGCCAGAAATTGTGGCCGAGGTATAAGACAAAGCTGCCTCAACCTGCTGGCCCCGCCCAGTTTTTTCTCTTTCTAGAAGGGCCATCATTATCCCGTATGCTGCGGCAATACCAGTTCCGTAGTCATTTAAAGTAAATGTGGCCGGCCTCGGTTGCCCTTTGCCGCCGCTATTGCGTAGCTGAACCCCTGTGGCTGCCTGGGCGTTTTGCTCGAAGCCCGGTCTAAATTCCCAAGGGCCCGATCTCCCGAAACAGTTAATAGATGCGTAGACAAGGTTAGGGTTCCTAGCCTTGAGTTGTTGGTAGCCTATCCCCAACCGATCAGTTACCCCCTTTCTAAAGCCTTCTAAAATGACGTCAGCTGAATCAACTAATTTGAGAAATGTTTCTAATCCGTCTGGGTTCACGATGTTTAAAGAAATACTCCGTTTGCCTCTACCAACGTCGAACCAAGGAGTCAATTGAGGCGGACGATGTTCGGGGTCAATTTTTATTACCTCGGCACCATATTGTGCGAGAGTTTTTCCACAGGTTGGCCCAGCTAACACAATGCATAAATCCAAAACTCGGATTCCGTCTAGAGGTAGCTTAGTCACCGATTCACCTCAGGCGGCGGCTTTTCGATTTGTGAAGCACGGGCAGAGGCTAAGTTTCCATGATCATGGTTATAAAGACGGACAATTTTTCCTGCCTGTTTCATTTTCCCGAAAATCGGATCGTCAATAGTAATAGTGGCCCCTGAGATCACAGACTGTTCAGAATCCAGCCATTCGTCTATAGTCCGGCACATTGTTCCTGGAATTCCCAATTCGTCCATGATGTTTTCCCACTCTAAGGCGGTTTTATTTTGCCAAACCTCGGTAAATCGGTTGACCCAAAGATTCAGGCCTGTTTCGTCAGACAGTAGACCGGTTGTATCAGTCAGCTGTTCTAACCATTCAATATGATCGATACTCTCTAGAAACGGCTTTAGGAACCTAGGTAAAGATATATTGACGTTAATCCACCGCCCGTCTTTGCACTGGTAAAATCTTTTTATAACCGGATGACCTTCTTGGTTTCCGGTACTTCTTTTTGAATGTCGGACTAGAGCTGTTCCCATTCCTTGATACATAGCGTCATGGACAGGAACGGTAATTTGCTGACCAATGCCATGTTTTTCCCTGTGGTAAAGCGCAGCTACTACGGCTGTGGAAGCTGTTATGGCGGCAAATGTACTGGCGTACGACAACCCGTGGAACGATGGTCCTTCTCCGGCAACCGGAAGTTCTCCTGACGGATTGAAAGAATAGATTCCCGAGGCCGAAGCAACGATTCCCTCGTCTGGAGGAAGATCCTCATAGGTATGTCCTTTTGGAAACCCAGGTAAGGAAACACATATCAGACGTGGATTATCTTTTGCCAGAGAGTTATAAGATAGATTGAAGTCTTTATAGCAGTCAGGGTGTTTGTCGTAGATAATCACATCAGCGTCGCTGGTATGTTTAAAAAACCGTTCTTTTCCGTGGCTATCGCTCACATCTATTTCGAAAGACTGTTTCCCTCTGTTCCATACTGAGTTTGCGTAACCTTCAAACTGCATAGGATAATCTTTTGGAGAATCAATTCTAACTACCTCAGCCCCTTGGTCAGATAATAGCATTCCTAAAATTGAACCTACAGGGTACGAACTAAACTCAACAACTCTATATCCAGTTAGGGCACCTATCCTATTTACTCCTTAAATGTTGGGTCAACAGGTTATAAATAATCGGAAAAACAGATTATACAGGAGGTGAGAATTCTTTGAATAACTGCCTGAACTGAGTACCTATGAGGAATAAAAAAGCCGAGTGAATATAATTTATCTATGAAAAATACTGGTAACCTGCCGATTGATATCGTGATCGCAACGCGCAATTCTGGAAAGATGGATGAGATGACAAAAATGTTATCTAATAGCGCCTATAAGCCGCTTTCTCTTAAACAGATCCAAGTGTTTGAAGAAGTGGAGGAAACAGGAATAACTTTTAAAGAAAATGCCATATTGAAAGCCGAGAGCTATGGCAAATTAGCCGGCAGATTGACTCTCGCCGATGATTCCGGCATAGAAGTAGATGCGTTAGGTGGGGTACCAGGAATTTATTCTGCCCGCTACGGTGGTGAGGGCAAGAATGACACTGACAGGAATCAACTGTTGTTATCAAATCTAGATGGGATACCAGAAGACGAACTAACAGCTAGGTTTCGATGTGTTGTTGCTCTATGGAACCCTATTGATGATACTGTGGTGACATTTGAGGGTAAAATTGAAGGCAGGATTACGAGGAACGCGAAAGGAAGGAATGGATTTGGATATGATCCCATATTTTTCTTTCCTGAAAAGAACAGGACCTTGGCAGAATTGACCTCACAAGAGAAAGAATCCGTTAGTCACAGGGGAGAAGCCATGAGAGAGGCCATAACGTATATGGAAGAAAATGTATTTAGTCTTCGGGGAGACTAAAAAATGGAAAACATTCCGATATTTGACACATTCAACCGACCACTTCGAGATTTAAGAATCTCTGTAACAGATCGTTGTAACTTTCGATGTCCTTACTGTATGCCGGCTGAAATTTTTGGAGAGCGGTATGAATTTCTTCCCAGGGCAGACCTGCTAACTTTCGAGGAAATCACTCGCATAGTAAATATTGCTGTTGGGCTAGGCGTGACAAAGGTGAGAATCACCGGTGGAGAGCCTCTTGTACGTCAAAACATAGAGGAATTGGTAGGTATGATCGCAGCTGTGGATGGGGTTGAAGATTTAGCTATGACGACAAATGCCTATTTGCTATCCGGGTATGCACAAAGATTGAAAGACGCAGGGTTGCAACGGATAACTGTAAGCCTTGATTCCCTCGAAGATGATATTTTTCAGAAGATGAATGGAAGAGGATTTAGCACGGCTCGTGTTCTAGATGGAATAAAGGCAGCGAAAGAAGCTGGTTTGCACCCAATCAAAATTAACGCTGTTGTCCAAAAAGGAGTCAATAATCACACTGTTGTGGGTTTGGCTGAGTGGTGCAAGATTAATGGGCATATTCCTCGGTTTATCGAATATATGGATGTTGGGACGTTGAATGATTGGAAGCTAGAGCAGGTTGTCCCTGCTAATGAAATTGTTGAGCTAATAAGACAAACATTTCCGGCTGATCCGGTAGGTCCCACTTACCCTGGGGAAGTCGCAAAAAGATATCGCTATAAGGATGGGCAAGGAGAATTTGGTGTTATCTCCTCAGTATCCCAACCATTTTGTGGAGACTGCTCACGAATGCGATTGTCTCCGGAAGGAAAAGCCGTCACCTGCCTTTTTGCAGAATCAGGAACTGATCTAAGGAAATGGTTACGAAACGGATCCACTGATGATGAAATCAAAAACACCATCATTGGGATCTGGGGTAAGAGAGAGGATCGATATTCCGAAGAACGATCTGAAGAAACAGGAAAAAGAAAAAAGGTAGAGATGTATCACATTGGAGGATAGTAAAAACGCAGGAGAAACCCGGATAGTAATATATACCGATGGCGCATGCTTGGGGAATCCTGGTCCTGGTGGCTGGGGGGCCGTCATTTTTGAAAACGGAGAAAAGAAACAACTTCATGGAGCGGAAGAAAATACCACCAATAACAGAATGGAGATCACGGCGGTGCTTGAAGCATTGAGAACTATTCCTAGAAATGTCGATGTGAGAATTTTTTCTGATTCAACGTACGTCATAAATACCATGACAAAGAATTGGAAGAGAAAGAAAAATCAAGATTTATGGCCCTTGTTAGATAACGAGGTAGGAGCGAGAAATGTTGAATGGGAATGGGTGAAAGGTCATTCTGGTGATCGTTTTAATGAAGAAGCCGATCAATTGGCGTATGAGGAAGCCTCAAAGGTGGCTAAGGAAAGATAGCAGCATAATATTTACATCAGAGGAGCCAAAAGTGTCTAGAGAAAAAAGATTAACTCATGTTAATGAAACCGGCGCTGCGAATATGGTTGATGTAGGATCAAAGCCAAGCACCGAGAGAATTGCTGAGGCGAAAGCCGAAGTATATATGGAGAGAGAAACCATCGCTCTGATTCGGGATAATTCTTTTGATAAAGGAGATGTGATAGCCACGGCCCGTATCGCGGGCATAATGGCTGCTAAGGAGACCTCCAAATTGATACCACTATGTCATCCTTTACCAATCAGCCAGGTAAAGGTAGATATCCAATTAGATGAAGAAAATAAGAGGGTTAAAATCGCATCTATCGTTAAAACTAACGGTAAAACGGGGGTTGAGATGGAAGCATTGACAGGAGCTTCTATAACCGCACTCACGATCTATGATATGTGTAAAGCTGTTGATAGAAGTATGAATTTCAGGGTATGGCTGGCTACCAAATCAGGAGGGCAATCTGGTAATTTTGCCTTTGAACCTCCTTCCATAAAATAAAGTGATCGGCTCTGAAGATCACACATGAACACTTCAATGCCCCGGTATCATGGACTAGATGCCTTGAGGGGCACTGCCATGGTTTTGGGAATAGTCCTGCACGCTGCCCTTCCATACATTCCGGGTATGCCGTCATCCATTTGGCCTTCCGATAATAGCTCTTCATACTCGATAAAGATTGTTTTTGAATTCATCCATATGTGGCGGATGCCATTGTTTTTCATGTTAGCTGGGTTTTTTGCTAATTTGATTATTACTCGTAAGTCCTGGATGTTCTGGTGTAATAACCGGTTTTTGCGAGTTGGGCTACCGATCGCGGTATTTTTTCCTGTTATGGGTCTGACGCTACCTTGGATTTGGAAATATGGACGAACCGGGGAATTTTACTTTTCCTACTCGAATACAGGTCAGCCTTTCCATTTGTGGTTTTTATGGCACCTCTTAATATTTGTCTTATTTTCGATCCTATTTCGAATTCCCCGCAAATCCTTTGTTGCTTTGTTGCGCCTACTAAACGGCAGCGGGATGGAGGTATTAACCTTATTTCTTTATAAACTTAAAAATGTTATAGCCGTAATTATTTTTAAATCTAAATTCCCAATCGGATTTATGCTCGCATGCGGAATCATTAATTTATGGGCAGGAGGAGAGCTAATAATAAATCCCTTCGGTAGTGGGTTATATTTCCTTTTTGGCTTTAGCCTATATAAAAACCCCTCTTTGTTTTCTTTTATAAGAAAGGAATGGAAATACTATTTATTAATCGCTATTCTCATCTTTTCTTTGTATATAGCGTTGGATATAAGAGGAGTGAAAGATATAACTGAGGTGATTTATCAAACGGAGATAAGAGAAAACCGACCTTCGGATGTAAGTCTATTTGTACTGACACGGTATAGTATGGAAATTATCGGTGGCGTCTTGTTTTCAATTGGATTCATTGGTCTAGCGGAAGACAAATTTGGTTCTTATAATCGTTTTTCCCGATTTATTTCAGATGGTTCATATTGGATGTATCTGATTCATTTGCCTATCGTCGCATTTACGACATTCTTCATGTTTGCGTGGCCAATATACCCAGAAATTAAATTTGTCATAGCAACAAGTTTTACTGCCGGGGTTTGCTTAGTAACTTATCAGTATTTTGTACGTGCTACTTTTATAGGCCTATTTTTGAACGGCAAACGACACCGGGGATCAAATTTTGGAAATGTGTGTTCTGCCTGTGGAATGAGTTTGCAAAATCCGGAACGATTTTGTACTGAATGTGGCAGCGAACTATCTCATCAAAATGTCGCACTTCGGAGTAGGGAAAGCGGGTGCTAAACAGACGGAAATGCATTTCCGTCGACAAATTTGTTAAATTTATAAAAAATGATGCTAATCAGGGGGAAATTTAATGAAAATAACCAATATAGACACTTTGATAGTGGATGCCGGTTGGCGGCCCTGGACCTTTGTTAAAGTTGAAACTGATGAAGGTATTACTGGTTGGGGAGAATGTAGCGATGGAAAATTACCGCACGGGATTGAAGGTGTTATCAGGGACCTGAAACCTGTTTTAATTGGCAAAGACCCATGTGCCTTTGAAATGAGATTTCAAGAAATGTATATAGGGACAAGAGCTAGTAAAGGCGGGATAGCTGCCAAGGCCTTAGCAGGGCTGGATTGCGCTTTTATTGATATTAAAGCTAAATCATTAAATATATCTGTGGCCGAGCTATTCGGCGGACCAACTAGAGACAAAGTGAGAGTTTATTGGTCTCATTGTGGTTCCAGCAGGATTAGGCATACGGATATTCTAGGTACCCCGCCTATAGAAAGCTGGGAAGATGTTACTAGGTTGGGTAAAGAAGTTAAAAGTAAAGGGTTTACGGCTCTTAAAACTAACCTTTTGCTCCCTGGACAGAATGCAACATTCGGAGGGGGTTCTTTTGGCGGGGCTGGCAGTACAGATCAAATAGCTCCAAAATGGCTAATTCCCCATATAGAAACCCTCATTGGTACTTTTAGAGATGCGGTTGGCGATGATATAGATATCAATTTGGATTTAAATTTTCATTTCAAAACAGAAGCTTGTTTAAGAATTGCTAAAGTGCTTGAGAAATTTGACATGTTATGGCTAGAAATCGATATGTATGATCCTTTGAGTCTAAGACAGATTAAAGACTCTACTGATACTCGGATTTGTACTGGAGAAAACCTGTTTTACATGAGCGATTACCTCCCTTATTTTGAAAATCACTCCGCGGATATGTTTATGATCGATGTTCCGTGGAATGGTTTCAGTCAGTCCAAAAAGGTTGGAGACCTAGCCGAGGTATTTCAACATAATATGGCCCCTCACAATTATTATAGCCATCTATCTACATTTGTAAGTGCCTCACTGTGTGCTTCATTACCCAATGTTCGGATAATGGAAATAGACATTGACGATGTTCCATGGAAGGATGAATTGACCACTTCCACCCCGGAATTACTAGACGGGTATATGACAGTTCCTAATAAACCCGGCTGGGGAGCTGATATCAATGAGGAAGTAGCCAAGGCTCACCCATGGGACGAGAATAAGATAATGTCTGTCCAGGCAACAGGGTATAAAGTACTATAAATTCAGACACGATTCAGCATAATTGGTGCTCCATTAATACTCTTTATTTATATAAAATAGATATATACCGGGTGTGGAGTGGCCAACTGTGGTAGAATTTTATACTTATCGTTAGCACGGATAGGCGGTTT
>CEWR01074588.1_pt1 | contig 21579 bp, 25 predicted proteins | sample 356321 | NCBI WGS metagenome assembly CEWR01 (sample SAMEA2621551, study PRJEB7988) | marine metagenome | biome: marine biome (ENVO:00000447); feature: mesopelagic zone (ENVO:00000213); material: "saline water (ENVO:00002010), including plankton (ENVO:xxxxxxxx)" | depth 790 m
CGGGTCGCCGACTCAGGGTTTTCTTCAATTAAACTTGTCAAAACATTCAAACTATTGAATAAAAAATGAGGATCCAATTGGTTTTTTAAAGCATCAAATTTAGCGGAAGCGGTACCAGCAATTATTTTTTGTTCATTTACCTTATTTTCCTGATTATATCGATAATAGTTGATTGCTAAAAAAACACTACTTATAATTACTGAAATAATTAACATGATAAAGTAATACTGAAACTTTTCTCCTACTAAAAACTCGTTTACCGATTCTCCGTCAATATATATTTTTTGAAAAAAGCGCAGTATAAATGCGGTAACAAAAGTGACTACTAATACTCCAGAAAAAACTTTAATTAAGGTATTGATTTTAAAAAATGACCCTTTATATCTTTTTAACATAAAGCCAAAAAAGTAGGAGTTAGACATATAAAAAGCTACTGAATAAAACTGATTGTATATAAAGTCTATTAATAAATTTAAGTTATTGGTTATAACATATCCATTTGAATATTGAACAATGCGAATAACAATAAAAACTAATACTCCTATAAAAAATGCCTTGCCTAATTCTCTAAAAAAAAGTTTCATATTAATTACAGTTTTCTTTTAGTAAATCTTTAGCTCTTTCAGCTCCTCCACTCGGATAAAACTCTTTTCTTGGCTGATAATCTTTAAATAAATCGATTGATTTTTGAATTTGATTACAATAAGGTTCTATTGGCTGTCCAAAAAACTTAGCCCCTCCTATATCCCATTCTGCTTTATTTAAAATCACTCTAGGATTGTTAGGTTCGAGCGCCAATGCTTCTTGATACATTCCAGCTATCTTCCCTCCATACTTCATCCCATAAGTAGTCCCATCGTGTGCAACCCATACCGTATGCCACAATGCATTTAAAATTAACAACTCTACTTCTTCTTTATTAATCATTTTTGCGTCATTTAAAAACTGTTGGGCTTTATCCATTTGTGCTTTTAATTTAGCTTCATCTTTTTCTCTAAAACAATCGATGATAGTTATGTACGAAACATAATAAGATGGTAACCATTCATTAGGTTCTGCGGTGGCAATTCTTTCAAATAAATTAACCGCATCAGTTGGCTTCTCAGCTTTCCAAAGATCCAACCCTTTTTGCATCCCTTTTTGATAAGGTGTTTGACTAAATCCTGAAAAAGAAAATAATACTAATAATAATGTTATGATGTATTTCATTTAATATATTTTAAAAACAATGTTCCTATTAATTAATAGTGATCTTTAAATTAACTACATGACCTTCTTTTAATTCAAAAATTGATTCTTCCCATTTAGGAGGTCCCATTTTTGCTTTAGGATTGTTTGAAGTCCCGGTATCTTCTTTAGGTATCATACCCATAATTAAATCTAGTTTTTCATTATCGTTTTCATCGTGATAAACAGAAATGGCATAAATTCCATCGGGAATATCTGTAAATGTTGCTGTTGCGTTATTATTATTTATTGCTGAAAATTTTTTCCAATTAGCTTCTCTTAAAAAAGTTTCTTTTTCATTAAACAAACCGATTCTTGCTTTTCCTTTATCGGTTTCAAATCCAGATATATCAACATTAATAGTATTCTGAGCTTGTAAAAATACTCCAGTTAAAAGAAGTGTGAAATATGTAAGTATTGTTTGCATGTTATATTGTTTCAATTATAGTACAAATATCGATTAGATAAAATTACTTAAAAAATTGGGATTACCCAATTGTAATATATTTAGGATGAATTGTAGACTTATAGATTATCCAATTGATTTTCCACTCCATCATCGCTTATAGTCCAAAAGAATCCTACAAAAAAGAATTGATCGGCTGCTGGTAATAATGCTCTTCTGCTAAAATTTCCATTGTTGTCTAGAGTTCTTGAATATTGATAACCGTTTACATTATCAAAGCCTAAAACGTTATTTATTGATGCATATAGAATCATTTGTTGATTTATTAAATATGCCCAATTTAAACTAATGCTATTATAACTTTTTGTTTTCTCTTGTAAAAAACCTTCCAGATTTGGATTGGTATAGGTTCTTCCGCTTGCAAACTGATACGTAAAACCGAATTGACTTTTCCAATCTTCTATCCAATATTTAGCAACTACCGATAAATTGTGTGTGTTGGCAAAATTTGGAGTTGCTGCTGTAGGAAAGTTTTGATATTTCCTTTCCGTATCCAAATAGGAATAACTCAACCAATAATCGATGTTTTTAATTGTTTCATTATCTCTCCAAAACAAATCTAATCCCTGAGCATAACCATCTCCATTGCTTGTAAATTCACTGCTGAAAATGGGATTTTCTGTATCGTAGGTCACTAAGTTGCTATATTCTTTTCGATATAACTCAGCTCTAAATATTCTATTGTTAGCTGTATATTGGTAATTAGCGATAAAATGCTGCGTTTTCTGTGCTATTAAATCATTAGTGTATTTTAAAACCTCACTAGTTGGCTGCTGATAAAAATCACCATACGCTAGAGATAACTGACTATTTTTTCCTGTTTTAAAAGCAAATGAAGCTCTTGGAGAAAGGGTAAACTCTTCAAACAAATCACTATATTCTCCTCGTAAACCAACTTTTAAGGCTAATTTTTTAGAAAAAATGATATCTGCTTCTCCAAAAACACCTGAAATATTGTTTTGAAATCCATTATTTGCATTTATATTTTCTCCTTTATAATCCTCGTCAAAATCTGTAAAAAATTGTTCAGCACCAAAAGATAGTTTAAAACGGCTACTAAAATGCTTACGCAGTTTTAACTTGAAATGAGCAGATTTTTCTAAACCATTAATTTCATCTTCTATTACCTTTATTTTTGTATTGGCATAGGTATAACTAGTACCTCCAAATAGTTTCCAATTATTTGAAAGCGTACCACTATAACTAGCATTGCTGTATAAATTATAATTTTTCAAACCATATCTAATTCCTTCCGAAAAATCTATGTCTTCTTGCGTCAGTGCAAAGTTTGTCATGTCGAAAGCAGCATAAACTTTTAGCAATCCGTTTTCAAATTTCCTTCTAAATACCGTTTCTCCAGAGGCTCCTTCAAAAGGTTTTTCCCAATTATTACGGTCTGGCAATAAAGCTACATAAGGTGCTAAATTTATATAAGAAGCATTTACACTTAAAGAAGTTTTTTTCCATTTTTGAGTGTTGCCCAACCCTAAACCTACAGTCATTATAGAAATATCAGTTTTTTCTTGAACAGGTTCATCAATTGTATTTAATAATAATACCGAAGATAATGCTTGTCCAAATTCTGATGAATAACCTCCTGTAGAAAACGTAATTCCGTCAAACAAAAAAGGACTATAGCGTCCACGAGTAGGAATATTATTTGTGCTTGGCGTATAAGGTGTAAAAACTCGAATACCATCAATAAATATCTGGGTTTCGTTTGCATCTCCACCACGTACAAATAAACGCCCATCTTCTGCCACCGTATTGGTTCCTGGTAAAGTTTGCAATGCGCCAACAAAATCTCCTAGCGCACTTGCTGTCGTAACTACATCTAAAGGTTTTAAAACCGAAACTTTACTATTATCACTCGCTTCAAAAGTTCCTGCACTAATCACAACGGCATCTAATGAGTTTACATCTTCTCGTAGTTTGATGGTTAAATTTTTCATTTCTGAAACGTTTACCTTTAAGGTATAATTTTCAAATGAAAGAAAAGAAACGATTAAGGTATGTTCTCCTTCTTCTGAAGTTTCGAAAATAAATTCTCCATTTTCACTAGAAGAAGTTCCGTCGTAAGTACCATCTATATAAACATTAGCTCCAAGTATTGGGGTGCCATTAGCCTCGGTAACTTTACCTGAAATAATAGTTTGTCCAATGGAAATCCAAGAACTAAAGCTGAAAATAAAAAGAAAAAATGATGTTGTAAGTTTCATAGCAATATTTTAAATACAAGATCAAAATTGGTGATTTGTAACACTACTTAATAATAAAAATACCTCAATTGTAAAAATAGTAAGCCCAATTGTAATATTTACTATATTGGTAATATTAAATAACTCGTTGGACATTTTAAAATGGATAGAACTATTCAGAAAATAAAAAGGACTTCACGATAAATATAAAAATCATTAATCTATAAAATCACTACTCATGAAAACAGATCTTTACACAAAAACCGTATTAACCATTATTGCTATTTGTTTAACTTTAAATGTTATTTCAGAGTATGAAGTATTTCCATCTGCTTATGCTTCAGATAACACAAAAGGAACTATAAATTCACCTCTAATCTCATTAAGTAGCTTAGAAACTATTGATGTTCGTATTGTTGATATTAATACTTCTGATGAATTAAAAGTTAATATTACAAGTATTGACACCGCCGATGAAATAGATGTCAACCTAGACGAAATTGGAGGTTCTTGGATAAGTAGTGGAGGTCCTATTAATGTAAAAATTAAAGAATAAATTATAATTCATCTTATGTATGACAAAAGTTTACAGCCTTATTTATTTTCAGTTGTAACAAAGTTGAAACAACTGCTACTAACATTGTAACTAACTTTCCATCATTGAACAAAGAACTCGAACATAGTTTTGTAAAACAGCTTGAAGAGAATCAGAATATAGTGCATAAAATATGCCGATTATATACGAATGATCAAGATTCGCATAATGATTTGTTTCAAGAAGTCACTATACAACTGTGGCGTGCTTTTCCAAAATTTAGGGGAGATTCAAAATTTAGTACTTGGATGTATCGTGTTGCTTTAAATACAGCAATTACACTTTACAGAAAGTCTAAAAGGCAAATTAACACCCAAGATTTTGAATCTATCAGTTTTAAAATTAAATCTGAAGAATATGATGATACCATTGAGCAGCAGTTAAAGTTAATGTATGGAGCAGTTAAAAAATTAAACGATATTGATAAGGCCTTGGTTTTTTTATACTTAGAAGACAAATCGTATCGAGAAATATCAGAAACATTAGGTATTACAGAAGTTAATGCTAGAGTTAAAATGAATAGAGCTAAAGAAAAATTACGTAAAATATTAAATCCGTAACCACTATGGATGAATTAGATAAATTAAAAAAAGAATGGCAATCTAGGGAGCAAGAACTACCCAAGATCAGCTATAATAGCATTTATAAAATGTTATTAAAAAAATCGTCTTCCATAGTGAAGTGGATTTTTATTATTAGTGTCATAGAATTATTATTCTGGATAAGCTTATATGTTATTATTCCAGAAGATAATATGGAGGTGATGAATGAAATGGGTATTGGCGATATTATGTTTTACAGCAACATCGTTCACTTTATCATTTTTGGAGTTTTTATCTTTTTATTTTATAAAAATTACCAATCCATACAAGTTACCGATAATACTAAAATGCTAATGCAAAATATTTTAAATACTAGAAAAACAGTCCGCTATTTTGTCTACTATAATTTAGGAATGTTTGTTTTGGTTAGTATTGCAATAGATAGCTACTTTTATTCTAGAAGTCACCAATTATACGAAATAATGGATTTTGCAAGCAAAGGAATTCCTGAAGAAGGATTTGCAACTACTTTTATAATTTCACAAATTATAGTAGGAATACTTGTAATAGGATTACTTATATTATTCTATTGGTTGGTGTATGGAATTTTACTTAAAAGATTAAATAGAAACTATAAGGAATTGAAAAAAATGGATGATTAATAATTATATTAATATTCCCATTTTCTTTTCTTATTTAATTCTTCCTCTTTTACAAACTCACTTTCTGGGATTACATTTAGTAAGGAAGGATGTTGTTCGATAGCAAATTGAAGCTTTTCAACAATAGCATCTACCGTATCGTTTTCATAATCAATTTCTAAAGGCTCTTTAATAATAAAAGATTGTAGGATTCCTCTCTTCTTTATTCTAAGTCCTTTTTTATCAAACGACCTTCTAAACCCATCAATAACAATAGGAACTACAATAGGCTTATTCTTTTTAATTATATGAGCTGTTCCTCTTCTTATAGGTCTCCAAGGTTTTGTTGTTCCTTGAGGGAAAGTAATTAACCAGCCATCATCCAATGCCTTAGAGATGCTACTAACATCGCTCATTTTAACTTGTCTGTTTACTTCTTTGCCTTCAGCTCTCCATGTTCTTTCAATACTTACGGATCCCGCATAAGCCATTATTTTTGGCAACAAACCATCTGTCATGGTTTCTTTAGCAGCAACAAAATAAATATTCAATTTTGGCCTCCACAAATACCCTACATTTTTTATGCTATCTCTCCTACCACTTAAACTTGCGTTAAAAACGTGAAACATAGCTACTACATCTGCAAAATAGGTTTGGTGATTAGAAACAAAAAGAACATTGGTTTCTGGTAAATTTTTTATGACTTCACTTCCTTCTATATGCAATTCATTAAAGCCTTTAAATCTTCGATGAGATAAGGCTCCTAAAACTCTAATAATCCAAAGTTTTATAAATAACAAATGCCCGAAAGGATTTCTTTTAAATAGCCCCATATCTGATAATAAATTCTTAAATCTAACTCACTTATAAAGATTATAAAATGAGGAATAATAGGCTACGAATATACAAAATTACTGCTCTTAGAGAAGTTCTTTCAGTATTTCTCTTACTTCACTGAGCATCATAGCGGTGGCACCCCAAACTAAATGATCGTTTAACATGAAAGCTGGCACTTCAATATTTTTCGCATAGGAAGTTGTTAAATTTTGATACGTTTTAATAGTATCATCCATAAAATGAACTAAAGGAATTTCAATAAGTGCTTCCACTTCTTCTTCTTGTAAAATGAATTTTGGAGTGATTTTAGTAATTCCAAGATAAGGCTGCACAAAAAAATTACTAGGCGGAATGTAGACTTCCGTTAGTTTTTTTAAAACCGAAACAGTATTTCTTATGACTCCTATTTCTTCCTCAGTCTCTCGCAATGCAGTCTCTTTAAGCGAGGTATCTTCATTTTCGTATTTACCACCTGGAAATCCTATTTGAGCAGAATGAACTCCTTTATAAGTCTTTCTAAGTATTAATGCTAACATCGTTTGGTTGGTTTCAGATGGATAAAACAATGCCAAAACTCCCGCTTTTCGAGCTGTTTGTTTTTCAATAGCAATCCGTTTGAGTTCTGCCAAACGTTCTATTGGTGCCATTTTAAATTGAGCAGATTCTCCTGGAAGCTTCAATTTTGCTATTTTTACAATCTTATTTTCAAATTCTTTAAATTCCATTTATGAAAAACTTGTTGCTATTTAGTTTATTAATTACTCTACTTATTAGCTGTGAAGATACTAAAAAGAAGAAAACTAACACCCCTGTTAAGCATATTGAAAAACAAATAGATACGATTGAATCCACTAAAATAATAGCATCAAAACCCACAAAACCAAAAATTAAACTAACTGAAGAAAATGCCATTTCGTTTTTAATAGCATACGGGAAAGAAAATCCTGAAAATAAAGTGAGAATTACAACTACTTATGGAATTATAGATATCGAATTATTTAAGGATACTCCCATACATAGAGCAAATTTTATTTATTTGGTGAAACAAAAATATTTTAATAATACGTTTTTACATAGAGTTGTCCCTGATTTTATCATACAAGCGGGGAGTAGTGATTTAAAATCTACATTTAAAAAAAGAGCAGTGATAGGAAGTAACTATAGATTGCCTTATGAAAAAGGCAATGGAAAACTTCATAGTTACGGAACTGTATCTGGAGCTAAAGAATACCGTGAAAATCCTGATAAAAAAACATCCCCTTTTGAGTTCTTTATATATTTAGGTCCTAACACCAGTAACAAACACCTTAATGGAAATTACACCATTTATGGTAAAGTTATAAAAGGTATGGAGGTAGTTGAAGTACTTTCAGAATTACCTTCAGATGATGAAGATTGGCCATTAAACAACATTTATATTTCCGCAGAAATTATCAAAAATTAATTTTTCATTTCTTCTTTACTATACAAATTTGGTAATGATAATTTAAAAAATACAGCTAATAATCGTATTGCAATTACAATTCCTCCAGCTATAAAAACAACAATATTATTTGGTATTGGCGTGTATTGTAAAATAAAATAAGCTGAAGCACCAGCTATACAGGCAGTCGCATAAATTTCTTTTCTGAATATTATTGGAATTTCAGTACATAAAATATCTCTTATCACTCCACCAAAACAAGCAGATAATGTTCCCAAAGCAATACAAATTAAAGGTGAAAAACCAGCGTTTATTCCTTTTTCTACTCCTATAACGGTATAAAATGCAATACCGATGGTGTCAAATAAAAACAGGGACTTACGAACATAGCTCAATTTTTTTCTAAATATTATTGCTAGAACCGTAGCACCCGCAATAACATATATAAATCGTAAATCGTACATCCAAAATATGGGAGCATCTATTAAAACATCTCTTAAAGTCCCTCCACCTACAGCAGTAACAAATGCTATAATAAAAACACCAAATGGATCCATTCTTTTTTTGACAGCAGTTAATACTCCTGATATTGAAAATGATAGTGTTCCTAATATGTCAATAATTAAAAATAAACTCACATGCTTTGGGTATAATAGTTATAATATTCAAGAATAATGTCTAAAAACTGACGGTTGTATAATTCCGATTTTATTTCCAATACACTTTCTACTTTATCTCTTAGTATTTTTAATGTTTTAAAATCGTTAGATCTCTTTGCAATTAAATATGGTAAATATACAATGAGTAAAATATTAACGGTAAAAACAACAAAGATTTAAGCACTACAAAAAACATAAACAAACTTGTTTTATATTTAAGGTCTTTCAAACCCTTTTGCAAAAATAGTATTTAATGCGAGAAGCAGTATTTATTAAACAAAATAATTGAAAATGGATAGTATTTGAAAAGACTATCCTCATTATGACAATTCAGAACTTAAATTTTACAGTTGAGTCATTTAATGTTTTAAGAATGATATTCTGATCGCATATTTGTACCAGAATTAATACTAACATTTAAATAAACTCATTATGAAAACTATTCTATTTACAATTACATTAGCTTTAACAAGTCTTATTTTAACTGCTCAAACTTCAACAGATGAAAGTATTGAAGGAACTTCACTTACCGTTACCGTTTCATTAAATGGAACTGGAGGACATATTTTACTTTCTTTACATAATGAAGATTCTTTTATGAAAAACCCTTTAGATGCTTCAAGTAGTGAAATAAAAGATGGCAAAGCAATATTTACTTTTACAGATTTAGAGCCAGGTGAATATGCATTAGTAGCACTACACGATAAAAACGATAATAAAAGAATGGATTTCGAACCAACTGGAAGGCCAAGTGAAGCATTTGGGATTTCAAACAATGTAATGCTAATGGGCCCTCCTCAGTGGAATGATGCTAAATTTGAATTAGGTGTAACATCATTAGATATGGAAATAAGATTATAAAATTCATACTCTCAAACTCTCAAATGAAGCCAGTTAATTTAATTATTGACTGGCTTTTTTTTATGATACAATTTTAATTTAACTATAAGGTTAATTGATAATTTTATTATCTTTGATACAAATAATTGATTATGACTATTACACAATTAAAGTACGTTTTAGCGGTAGCAGAACATCAAAACTTCACTAAAGCAGCTGAGCATGTATTTGTCACTCAACCTACGTTAAGTATGCAAATTCAAAAATTAGAAGAAGAATTAAGTATTTTAATTTTCGATAGAAGTAAAAAGCCAATTGAACTAACAGAAGTTGGAAAAAAAATTGTGAATCAAGCCAGAAACATTGTTAATGAATCTGAGCGAATGCAAGATGTGGTAGATCAAGAAAAAGGATTTATTGGAGGAGATTTTAGATTAGGAATTATTCCTACCATAATGCCTACACTATTGCCCATGTTTTTAAAAAACTTCACAAATAAATATCCTAAAGTTCATTTAAAAATTGAAGAACTTACCACATCCGAGATCATTACTAAATTAAATGACGGTCATTTAGATGCCGCCATTGCAGCAACTCCTCTAGTACAAGAAAAAATTAAAGAACGGGTGCTTTATTTTGAGCCCTTTGTAGGTTATGTACCTATAAGTCATCGTCTGAATACTAAAAAGAAATTAGACCGATCCGATTTAGATATTAATGATATCCTCCTATTAGAAGACGGACATTGTTTTAGAGATGGAGTTATTAATATATGTAAATCTTTAAAAAAAAATGCACCAACAGATTCGTTTCAGTTAGAAAGTGGAAGCTTTGAAACCTTAATTAAATTATCTAATGAAGGTTTTGGTATGACACTTCTTCCCTATCTAAACACTTTGGATATCCCAAAAGAAGAACAAAAAAAATATTTGCGATATTTCAATGAACCATCCCCAGCTAGAGAAGTAAGCTTATTATATAAAAAAAGTGAGTTAAAAATGCAGATAATTGATTCGCTTTACGACATCATCGCTGGTGTTATAAGAGGTGCTATTGCTTTTCAAGATATTAAAGTAATAAGTCCTCTCAAATAATAATATTTAATTAAAAAAGTAAAAAAACCCTCGATTGAGGGATTTTTTTATGAATTTAAATAAATTAAACATTGATTTAATTGTGGTTTCTCTTCAAGTAAGCCATTTACCCAAATTTTTAATTCCTCTATCTCATGGGGAAGTAAGCGGGTTAATGCTTTTTTTAACTCGATACAGAAAAGATTAACGTCAAAACTTACTTTATTAAGTACAGCCTTGGTGTAATCAAACATTGCTCTAGCCATTTTTAGAATATTGGGTTAAGTATTTTTAAAGTATAGGCGATTTTTTTTATTAGTTTCAGTTTAAAGGTAATAATAAAATGCAATATAAATTTCCTTTTGTTAATAAGTTTAGTATTTATTTAACCTTGTTTTTTCGGATTAACTGCCTATATATCTGTTAAAACTGAGTGTTTATAGGGTTTATGGTTTCACTTTTACGGTCCATTCAAATTCAAAAACAGAAACTACGATTCCATCTTCATTCACTCCTTCCGATTTCATCCAACAGGTTTTTCCTTCGCCACTAGCTACGGTATCCTTTATAGCCTGTTTTATCAACTCACCATCATTACAAGTAAACGTAATCCTCCCTGTTGCTTTCTTTAAAAAAGTAGCTTTATTATTAGCAACTAACATCGATATCTTTTTGTTGGAATCCTCAATACAACTCATTAGCATAGCACCTGTACTTAGTTCTGCAGCCATCCCCTGCACAGCCCAAAATAAAGATTTAAATGGATTTTGACTGATCCATCGATGCTTCACTTTAACGGTACAAGTATCTTTACTAATAGATTTTACACGAATTCCTAACCAATAAACAGAAGGCAATTTAAAAAAAGTAAAAGCGGTAATTTTTTTTGGAGTAATTGGCATATATATAATTTTAAGCGAAGATATTGAAAAAAAAACGACTCTTAATCTAATATAATTTATATTTTAAATATGAAAAATATGAATTACACAATTTTCAATAAAAAACATATTCTTCTGTATATTAATTACTTACATTATTAAGTGTGTTAAATATATGTTAATTATAGTACTATGCGTAACAAAGTACCATCTTAAAGACATATATTTGTATAAGAAATTAATAGACAATGGATACTACTATATCAGAAAATCAAAAAAATGTGGCTAGCTTAATGCACCTTTCAACTTTTAGTAAGTTCTTTTTCCCTTTCGGAAATTTTATAGCTCCTTTATTATTATGGACCTTTAATAAAGAACACCAATTTGTAGAAGAACATGGAAGAGAAGCAATCAACTTCCAATTAAGCATCTTTATTTATTCATTAATAATAGGTTTAATATGCCTTCCGTTTGTATTAATTTTTGCAACCGACTTTGTATCCTTAATTGATGCCATCGATCATACGGTTGGAAATGTATCATTACATGATGCGAAAAATCTTTCAGGTTATGTAGTCATCATATTTATTGCTGCCATTTTACTTTTCGGATTATTTGTTTTCGAATTTTACGCAGTAATTTCAGCAACCATCGCAGCATCAAAAGGAAATGCTTATAAATACCCATTTAGTATATCATTCATCAAAACAACACCCCAACCTCAAGTAATTGAATAGGGAATAAATCAATCAAAAAATGAACACGTTAATTAATTTAGTTTTAGCCATAGTTTTAAACTTTCTTTCTAATGGAACTAATCAACCAGACCTAGCTCAATTTACATTTAATCATTCTGTAAAAGAAGCTAAGAATCAAAGTTATCAACTAGAAGACCTTAGGTCTCATTATTTAATCACTAAAGAAGAAGTAAATAAAATTTAGTGATAATCAATTAAAAGGAACACATGAAATGAGTATGTTAAAATTTTTCACACTCAAGGAGATTACCAATTGCGAACAGCATGTGACCATTAAAAAACAATAAATAAAGACACATGAAAATTGAAAACACAAAAGCTCAAATGCGAAAAGGAGTCTTGGAGTATTGTATCTTATCCATATTAAGAGATGGAGAAGCTTATACCTCAGACATACTAGAGACCCTAAAAGACGCAAAAATGCTTGTGGTAGAAGGAACTATTTATCCTTTGCTAACACGTCTTAAAAACGCAGGATTGTTAGCCTATCGCTGGGAAGAATCTACCAGCGGACCACCACGAAAGTATTATGCACTTACCGAAACCGGAAAATTATTTTTAAGCGAATTAAATACTACCTGGAGTGAATTACAACAGGCTGTAAAAAAAGTAACACGAGAAAAATCAAAGAAATGAACAAGACAGTAAACATAAATTTAGCAGGTACATTTTTTCATATAGATGAAGATGCTTTTGCAAAGCTTACCAGATATCTTGACGCTATACGTCGTTCTTTTTCAGATCCAAATGGACAAGACGAAATAATAAAAGATATTGAGGCGCGCATTTCTGAACTCTTCTCTGAAAAAATAAACGACACATCCCAAGTAATTACTATAAAGGAATTAGACGAAGTAATTGCTGTAATGGGACAACCAGAAGATTATATGGTAGATGAAGAAATCTTTGAAGATGCTTCACCAAATCAAAAAAGTCAATCAAGAAGTCAGTCTTCTCACAAACAGTTGTTTAGAGATGAAGACAATAAATTCATCGCAGGGGTTTCCTCTGGTTTAGGACATTATTTTAGTGTCGATGCAATTTGGATTCGTTTGGCTTGGATCGCATCTGTATTATTAGGTTTTGGTGCTCCAGTACTGGTATACATCCTTTTATGGATTTTAATTCCTGAAGCTTTAACAACTTCAGATAAAATAAAAATGAATAGAGAGCCTGTAAATATCTCGAACATCGAAAAAAAAATTAAAGAAGAACTTAAAAATGCTTCCGATAAAATAAAAGATGTCGACTATGATAAATATAAGGACAATGCACAAAAAGGAGCAAATAGTTTTTTTAGTACCGTCGGTAAAATATTCGCAGGTATATTTAGCGTGTTTGGTAAATTCTTTGGAATATTATTAATTATCATATCACTTTCAACAATTGTTGGACTTATAGTTGGTTTATTTACAGCTGGAACCTTTGGAATGGTATGGGGCGGTCATGAAGTTTTTGATTACTCATCCATCGTATTAGCAGATAACTTCCCGTTTTGGCTAATATCACTATTGGTATTTTTAATGGTTGGAATTCCGTTCTTTGCACTTTTTATTTTAGGTTTAAAACTATTAATCACTAATTTAAAATCAATAGGTCCGACAGCAAAAATTGTCCTGTTTGTTGTTTGGATATTTTCTATCATTGGTTTAAGTGTTTTAGGTGTAAAACAAGCAACAGAGCAAGCTTATGATGGAGACTATATAACTGAAAATAGGATTCCAATTAAAGCTAACGATACGCTAAAATTACAAATGATTAGCAATAATCGTTATGAATATAATGCTACAAGAAGTGGCAGTTTTTATTTAAAAGCAGACGAAGAGGGTAACAAAATTATTTATTCAAGCGATATAAGACTGATTGTACGTTCAACAAACGATTCTACCGCAAAAGTATTTATAGAACATAAGGCAGAAGGCAGCTCTTTTGATAATGCAAAACAAAGAGCAGAAGCCATTGATTATGAATATACATTTAACAATAATACATTAACTTTAAATAGTTATTTCACCACTGACATCGCTAATAAGTATAGAGAGCAAGAAGTTGAAGTGGTATTGTATTTACCTTTAGGAACCGTATTATTTGCAGATAATAACACTTATAGTTATCATTCAAACAGTTCGCGATATAATGATATTTTAAGAAATGGAGATGAAGAAAAACATTTACTAATTCAAAAATCTAAAACTATTTGTTTGGATTGCCCAAAATCAAGTTCTTTAAAGTATAATTCAGAAGGTGAAACTTGGGAACTTGAGGTAAATAATGACTTTGATGAAAAAGAAGAAGGGAATCATATTATTATTGATGAAGATGGAGTAAATATTAAAATTACAGATAAGGATGATACTGTGAAAGTTAAAATTGGAAACAATAATTAATCAAAAAACAAATCAAAATGAAATCAATCAAAACCCTTTTATTATTAGTACTCGTTGCCTCGATAACATCATGTCATTTTGACTTAGGTCACGAAAATGGAAATGGAAATGTAACTACTCAGGAAAGAGCAGTGAATCAAGATTTTGACAAAGTAAGAGGTTCCAGTGGTATTGATATTTACCTAACGGAAGGTTCCGAAAATAAAATCGTTGTGGAAGCAGATGAGAATTTAATAGATCTTATTGAAACGATTGTTACAAACGGTAAATTAATTATCCGTTCTTCAAAAAACATTGGAAGATCTAAAGCTAAAAAAGTTCATGTAACTTTCATTAAATTATCGAGTATAGAAGCTAGTAGCGGAGCAGATATTATTGGGAAATCGGTGATTAAAAATGAAACAATTAACTTGGATTGTAGTAGTGGAGCAGATTTAGAAGTTGAAGTCTTTGCAAAAGAATTATACGCAGAAACAAGTAGTGGTGCAGATTTAGATGTCTCTGGTAAAGCGTCAGCTATGTATGCAAATGCTTCTAGTGGAAGTGAATTAAATGCAAAGAATCTTAATACGATAACCTGTAATGCAAAAGCATCAAGTGGTGCCGATATTATTGTTACTGTACAAGATAAAATAAATGCCAAAGCTTCTAGTGGTGGCGATATTCGTTATTATGGAGACCCTGTTTCGGTTACCAAAAAAGATGGAAAAACTGGGAATATTAGAAAAATGTAAGTAAACTGAAATAGGTCTTATGAAAATTAAAAATATATTTTATTGCTTATTATTTCCCGTATCGTTTGTAAATGCACAAATTGCAGAAGATAATATTTTGTTTATTCAACTTCAAGAAATGGATAACATTGTATTTGAAGAAGGTTTTAATAAATGTAATTTGAAAGATTTAGAAAAAACCTTGCATTCAGAATTTGAATTTTATCACGATGTTGGTGGAGTAGGAATGAAAGAGGATTTTATGAAAAATATGAAATCTAATATTTGTTCTTCTCCAGATCGTAAGCCTATTAGAAAAGTTGTAGAAGGAAGTATTCAAGTATTTCCATTGTATGATCAGGGAACCCTTTATGGAGCCATCCAAAATGGATCGCATGAATTTTGGATAAAAGAACCCAATAAAGACCTTTATCAAACCGGACTTGCAAAATTCTCAACCACTTGGTTGTTAGTTGATGGTGAATGGAAAATGAAAAATGTTTTAAGTTTTGATCACAGTCCTGTGCATTAATAAATAAAATAGTCAAGAATATGAGGTCAATTAAATCTAATTCTTATATTTGTACCCATAATGAAAATTACAAATTTAAATAATAATTGGTGGCGCCCTTTACGAAAACAAATCGTGAACGGTTAAGCTATTTTACATATAAAAAATAAAGCCTACCTTCTCGGTAGGCTTTTTTTTTGTTCAAAAATTAAAAGATGAAAACAAAACTTTATACTTCCTATAAAAAAGTACTTGCAGATATGCATACTCCCGTTAGTATATATCTCAAACTTAGAGACCATTATATAGGTTCTATATTGTTAGAAAGCTCTGAATATCAAAGTAAAGAAAACAGTTATAGTTATATATGTTGCAATCCAATTTCAACATTTAAAGTAACAAATAACACTATTGAAACGTTGAATATCAAAAGAGAAAGTACCATTATTAAAAATGAAAAAGAAGCTTTTATTTCAGAGCTATCAAATTTTATTAATAGTTTTGATTCTAATGAGTTAGACTTACCTTTTTGTTATAATGGAGTTTTTGGATATACCTCTTACGACTCCATTGAGTTTGCTGAGAATTTAACTTTTAATCAAAAAGAAAACGAAGACAAATCCATTCCTTTAGTATTATTTAGTGTTTATGAATATGTATTTGTAATGGACCAATATTCTAATGAATTATTTCTAATACAGAATGCTACTTCAGATAAAAAACCAGACTATTCCATTTTAGAATTATTAAATAATACCACTCCAAATAAATTTCCTTTTAGTAAAATTAACAACGAAACTTCTAATTTTTCAGATAATGAATATGAAGAAATAGTTAAAAAAGGAATTGCACATTGCAAACGTGGAGATGTTTTTCAGATAGTCCTTTCAAGAGAGTTTAAACAAGCTTTTAAAGGCGATGAATTTAATGTTTATAGGGCTTTAAGAATGGTAAACCCCTCTCCTTACTTATTTCATTTTGATTATGTGAATTTTAAATTATTTGGATCATCACCCGAAGCTCAGTTGAGAATTAATAATAATGTTGCCGAAATTCATCCCATAGCTGGAACTTATAAACGAACTGGCTACCTTAAAGAAGATAAAGCATTGGCAGAAAAATTATTGTTAGATCCCAAAGAAAATGCGGAACATATGATGTTGGTCGATTTAGCCAGAAATGACTTAAGTAGAAATACCAAAGAAGTAACTGTTGAGAAATTAAGTGAGATTCAGTTTTATTCTCATGTCATCCATATGGTGAGTAAAGTGACTGGAAAATTAGATGAAAAATCGGATAATATAAATGTATATTATGATAGCTTTCCAGCAGGAACATTATCTGGTGCTCCAAAATATAAAGCCATGACTTTAATTGATCAATATGAAAATCGTAAACGAAGTTTTTATGGCGGAGCTATTGGTTATATTGGATTTAATGGCGATGTAAATATGGCTATTATGATCCGTACTTTCTTAAGCAAAAACGACCATTTAGTATATCAAGCAGGAGCTGGAGTAGTCGTTGATAGTGACCCTGCAAATGAAAGAGAAGAAATAAATAATAAAATTGGTGCCTTACGTAAAGCCGTTAATATCGCAGAAGAAATATGAAATACCGTATTTCAATTTACAAACAATTAGAAAATGAATATTTAGGTATTCCATTTTCCAAATTATCAAATAGTATATAAAGATGAAAAAGCTAAGAGTAGTAGTCATTGATAATTACGATTCGTTTACCTATAATTTGGTTCATATTTTAGATGAATTAGATGTAGCAGTAACCATTATTAGAAACGATCAATTTCATATAGAGGACCTGGAAGCGTATGATAAAATCATGATCTCCCCTGGGCCTGGAGTTCCTTCAGAAGCTGGACTCACCAAAAAAGTAATTACAACCTATGCTGGTAAAAAACCAATTCTAGGCATTTGTTTAGGACATCAAGCCATTGCTGAATGTTTTGGTGGTGAACTTGAAAACTTAACGGAAGTGTATCACGGAGTCAGTACAGACATTTCAACTAAAGAAGATTATCTTTTTAAAGATTGCCCAAAAACATTTCAAGTAGGAAGATATCATAGTTGGGCGGTTGCTAAAAATCTTCCTGAAGCATTAGAATCAATTGCAACCGATGAACATCAAATAAATATGGCACTTAAGCATAAAGAATATGATGTAAGAGGTCTGCAATTTCATCCAGAAAGTGTTTTAACGCCATTCGGTTTTCAAATTATAAAAAACTGGGTAAATCATTAGTGTCAAAAAATGAAAGAAATATCACTATCATTACACAATCACCGAATTCTTACCAGAGAAGAGTCAAAAGACTTGCTAACTAAAATAAGTCAAGGAGATTTTAATCACAGTCAGATCGCTAGTTTTTTAACCATTTTTTTAATGAGAAAAATTACGATTGAAGAGCTGGCTGGATTCCGAGATGCATTATTGGAATTATGTATTCCAGTAGATCTTTCTGAATACGATCCAATAGATTTATGCGGAACGGGTGGTGATGGAAAAAACACCTTTAACATTTCAACTTTAGCATCATTTGTGGTTGCTGGAGCTGGAGTAAAAGTTGCTAAGCACGGTAATTACGGAGTGAGTTCGACAAGCGGTTCCTCTAACGTGATGGAGAAATTGGGTTTTAGTTTTACCAACGATTTAGGGAAAATAAAGCATCAAATTGAAGATGCAAATATTTGTTTTTTACACGCTCCTTTATTTCATCCAGCAATGAAGTTAGTTGCTCCTATTAGAAAAGAATTAGGAGTGAAAACTTTTTTCAATATGCTGGGTCCTATGGTAAATCCGTCAAAACCAAACAAACAGATAGTGGGTGTTTATTCATTAGAATTACTTCGCCTTTATAAATATTTATACCAACAAACAGATAAAAAATATGCTATTATTTATTCACTAGATGGTTATGATGAAATATCTTTAACTAGTGACTTTAGAGTCGTATCAAATAACAAAGACCAATTAATTACTCCAAAAGAATATGGGTTTCAGCAATTAAAACAAGAACAATTATTTGGGGGAAATACTGTTGAAGAATCTGCGAAAATATTTTTAAAAATTATTTCAGGAGAAGGAACTATAGCACAAAATAATGCGGTGATTGCAAATGCTGCAACAGCTATACAAGTTTCAACTGAACTTTCAATGATGGAGTCTATCGATAAAGCAACAACGTCATTACAATCAGGAAATGCTTTACAATCTCTAAAAATATTAATATCAATATGAACATCCTTCAAGAAATAATAGCTCACAAATATTTGGAGGTAGCTAGAAATAAACAGTTGGTTTCCAGCAAGGAATTAGAAAGGTCTTCTTATATGAATACCTCTGTAGTTTCTATGAGAGAACACCTTTTAAACAATGATAAGTCGGGAATTATTGCAGAAATAAAAAGAAAATCACCAAGCAAGGGAATCATCAAGGGGAATGCAAATATCAAAAAAATAAGTCAAGGTTATGAGAAAGCGGGAGTTAGTGGTATTTCTGTATTAACCGACACCAATTATTTTGGAGGATCTAATAAAGATTTCATACAAGTAAGAAAAGCGAATGGCTGTCCAATGCTTCGTAAGGATTTTATGGTTGATGAATACCAAATATTGGAAGCAAAAGCAATGGGTGCAGATATAATTTTATTGATTGCTGCGGGTATTGATTCCAAAAAATGCTTAGAATTAGCTAAATTTTCAAAATCTTTAGGTTTAGAAATCCTGTTAGAAATTCATAATGAAAAGGAATTTGAAACGCATTATAATCAACATATAACCATTGTTGGAGTTAACAATCGAAACTTAGAAACATTTGAAGTTTCCATAGACGTATCAAAACAATTGGCATCAATTATTCCTTCTGAAATTACAAAAATTAGTGAAAGTGGAATAAGTCATCTTGATGCTGTAATCGAATTAAAAAAATACGGGTATCAAGGTTTTTTAATGGGGGAAGCTTTTATGAAACAATCCAATCCTGGAAATGCTTGCGAAGAATTTATCAACTCAATTTCGGAATCATGAAAATAAAAGTTTGTGGTTTAAAATACCAAGAGAATATATTTGATATAGCGTCCTTAGGTCCCGATTATTTAGGGTTTATTTTTTACGATAAATCTCCAAGGTATGTGGATCATGAATTAAATATTGATCTCCTAAATCAACTCCCTAAAACCATCCATAAAGTTGGGGTTTTTGTAAATTCAGAAATCAATTACATTTTAGATCAAGTAAAAAAATATCGATTAGAATTTGTTCAATTACACGGTTCTGAATCAGTAAAATATTGCCAAGAATTAAAAGAACAAGGCATCAAAATTATAAAAGCATTTCAAATAGAAAAAGGCTTTGATTTCAATAAAACGCTTCCATATAAAAAAGTAGTTGATTATTTTTTGTTTGATACTAAAACTAGTAGTTATGGGGGATCAGGCAAGAAATTTAATTGGGATATTTTAGAAGCTTACGATAATGAAATTCCTTTTTTTTTAAGTGGAGGAATCTCTTTAGAAGATACTAATACTATTAAAAATGACTTAGTACTTAAAAAATTAAATATCATCGCACTAGATATTAATAGTTGCTTTGAAACCTTACCTGCAGTTAAAAACACAAGCATGGTTTCCAATTTTATAAAAAAGATGAACAATGAAATATAATGTAGATAAAGAAGGATTTTACGGAGCATATGGCGGGGCATATATTCCGGAATTACTATATCCAAATGTAGAAGAATTAAAGTTAAAATATTTAGATTTTATTCAATCTCCTGAATTTCAAAAAGAGTTTAAAAGCCTTTTAAAAGATTATGTTGGTAGGCCTACTCCTTTGTATTTTTCAAAAAGATTAAGTGAGAAATATGGATATCAAATTTTCTTAAAAAGAGAAGATTTAAATCATACTGGAGCACATAAAATCAATAATACTTTAGGGCAAATTTTACTAGCAGAAAAACTAGGTAAAAAAAGAATTATAGCTGAAACAGGTGCCGGTCAACACGGTGTTGCAACCGCTACGGTATGCGCTTTAAAAGGATTAGAATGCATCGTTTATATGGGAGCTAAAGATATAGAACGGCAAAAACCCAATGTAGAACGAATGAAAATGCTAGGTGCAAAAGTAGTTCCTGTTCATAGCGGAAGTAAAACGCTAAAAGATGCGACTAATGAAGCGATTAGAGATTGGATCAACCATCCAGAAGAAACCCATTATATTATTGGATCTGTAGTAGGACCTCATCCCTATCCTGATATGATTGCTATTTTTCAATCGGTTATCAGTGAAGAAATTAAAAATCAATTAGAAGGAGATCCAGATTATATTATTGCTTGTGTTGGTGGAGGTAGTAATGCGATGGGCGCTTATTACCATTTTTTAAATAAAGAAAATGTAAAATTGATAGGAGTTGAAGCTGCTGGAGAAGGTGTACACACCAATAAAACAGCTGCTACAATTGCCTTAGGAAAACCTGGTGTTTTACACGCTAGTTATTCTTATTTAATACAAGATAATGATGGTCAAATTATAGAACCTCATAGTATTTCTGCAGGATTGGATTATCCAGGAATTGGACCTGCTCACTCCTATTACAACGATATTAAAAGAGTAAAATATGTTAGCATCACCGACCAAGAAGCTATTGAAGCTGGGTTGGAGTTAAGTAAAATTGAAGGAATTATTCCTGCTTTAGAAAGTGCTCATGCATTGGCTTATTTAAAATATTTAAAAGCAAAACCCAACGAACGAGTTATCATAAATTTAAGTGGTCGTGGAGACAAAGATTTAAGTACTTATATCAATTATATA
>CEWR01158928.1_pt1 | contig 21577 bp, 15 predicted proteins | sample 356321 | NCBI WGS metagenome assembly CEWR01 (sample SAMEA2621551, study PRJEB7988) | marine metagenome | biome: marine biome (ENVO:00000447); feature: mesopelagic zone (ENVO:00000213); material: "saline water (ENVO:00002010), including plankton (ENVO:xxxxxxxx)" | depth 790 m
ATCTAATAAGTTTTTTTTTAAAGATGGTATATTTAAATTCTTAATTAGTCAGGTTATTTATGCGTTGGTTTATTTTTATATTAATATACATTCTTGTCGATCTATATGCGTTTCAAGCAATTCGAACTCTTTCAAAAAATGGATGGGTTGCGGCCATCTATTTTTTAATATCGATTTCTATTATTGTAGCTCTTTATTTTATATTGAACTCCAATGATTCAACTCATTTTATGCAACCTCCTAAAAATTATTTATTTGGGTTGTTTTTAGCTGTTTTTATTCCAAAATTATTAATGGTTATCTTTATGTTTGGAGAAGACATAATGCGCTTTTTTACCGGCTTATTTTATAAAATATCTGAAAACGAAACGAATTTTTATTTGCCTTCTAGAAGAAAATTTATTAGTACAATAGCTTTAGGAATTGCAGCCATACCATTTACATCATTACTTTATGGAATGATAAAAGGACGCTATAATTTTAAGGTTTTACAATATGAATTGGCGTTTGATGATTTACCTGAAGCTTTTGATGGCTTTACTATAACCCAAATAAGTGATATCCATAGTGGAAGTTTTGATAATAAAAGTAAAATTAGCTATGCTGTTGATTTAATAAACGAACAACAAAGTGATGTCATCCTTTTTACTGGTGATTTAGTAAATAATGTTGCTGAAGAAATGAATGATTGGAAAGGATTGTTTTCAACATTAAAAGCAAAAGAGGGAGTGTATTCTATTTTGGGAAATCATGATTATGGAGATTATGTAAAATGGGAAAGAAAAGAGGATAAGATTAATAATTTAAACAAATTAAAAAACATTCAATCTGAAATGGGATGGGATTTATTATTAAATGAAAATCGTTTTATTAAAAGAGATGGTCAAAAAATAGCAATAATTGGTGTTGAAAACTGGGGAGAAAATGGTTTTAAACAAGCAGGAGATTTAGATGTAGCTTGTGAGAATATTGACTATAAAGATTTTAAAATATTATTAAGTCACGATCCTTCTCATTGGAAATCAATAGTAAAGCATGATGACCGTCATTTTCATCTAACTTTAAGTGGTCATACCCACGGAATGCAATTTGGAATCGAAATTCCAGGTTGGATAAAATGGAGTCCCATAAAATATCGTTATGAAAATTGGGCTGGAATTTATGAAGAGCAAGGAAGGTTTATAAATGTTAATCGTGGATTTGGGTATTTAGGATATCCAGGAAGAGTTGGTATTTGGCCAGAAATATCGGTGATAAAACTTAAAAAAAAACGAGTTAATGTATAATCCCTTGAAAAGCCTATATTTGTATAACAATTTTTTACCAAACAGTTAGAATTATGTCAAAATTTGGAGAATTAATTGAAACTCCTGTTCCAGTCTTATTAGACTTTTATGCAGATTGGGATCAAGCATGTAAAGGAATGCATCCAGTATTAAGAGATGTTGCTGCTGCTTTAGGAAATAAAGCTAGAGTAATAAAAATTGATGTTGATAAAAATGAAGAATTATCTAAAGCCCTTCGTGTAAAGGGATTGCCAACATTAATGATTTATAAGCAAGGCGAAATGAAATGGCGTCAAAGTGGAGAGCAAGATGCGAAAACTCTTATTGGCTTGGTAAATGAGTATGTATAATTATAGCTTTATAGATTCACAATTTATATTATTGATTTTCAAATAATCCAATACTTTCGGTAAAACATATCTTAACTTTTCGTTGGATTTTAAACTATCGTGGAAAACTACAATACTTCCTGGCTGAATATTTTTTAATACATTTTCCAAGCATTTTTCTTTAGATATTTTAGTATCAAAATCGGCACTTAAAACATCCCACATAATAATATGATATCCTTTTTTCTGAAGATTTTTAGATTGCCTTACTGTTAATTTTCCAAAAGGAGGTCTAAAAAGATTGTTGATTTCTGATTCTTGATTTCTGATTGTTGATTTGTCATCCTGAACTAGATTCAGGGTGTGTTCACATTTTTTGCAATTATTAATGTAGTCTTCAGTTTTTGTTTTCCAACCGTTTAAATGGTTAAAAGTGTGATTGCCTATGGAGTGCCCTTCTTCAATTACTTGTTGAAAAACTTCAGGATGTTTGTTCACATTATCGCCAATACAAAAAAATGTAGCTTTTGCCTTATATTGTTTTAAAACTTGAATAACCCAAAGGGTAACTTCTGGAATTGGACCATCATCAAAAGTTAAGTAAATAGAATTTTTAGAATTTGGAAACGCCCAAACTCGTTTCGGAAATAACCGATGAACAAATTTGGGCGTTTTTACCAAATAGGGTTTCATATTATTGCGTTGAATCCTCCATAACTTGAGGAATAGTATCTAAATAAATTTCTTTATTCTTATTATTCAATAACTCTTCTTTAACATCTAGCATGTCATTTTCATCTTGTGAAAAATTAAATAGTTGCAAATAGGTGTTAAATTTTTCTGCTTCTACAACCGTGTATTCTTCTGTGTCATAAGAAGCTAAAACGTCAATTAATCCTCTGTATCTTCCTAGATCACTAAATATTTCATCGCCTATTGCTTCTTGTCTACTATAACTTAATTTACTGTAGAAAAATAAATGTTCTTGATAATGTTTGACAACAGATTGGTAGACTTCTCTTGCTTTATCTTTTTTATCTATTTGATAATACCCTAAAATAAATGGTTCTATTAACGAATAGAATTCAAAATAATCTACAGGCATTTTTTCCATAGCTAGATCATATATCTTTTCAGCTTTATCAAACTTACCTTCTTCAATTAATGCACTTGCTAATCTGGACATATTGCTTCGGTAAGTAATACCATTCCTACGAGTCTCTACATCATGATATATTTCAGGATCACCACTATTACCCCATTTCCAATTCATAACAATGTCATACATCTTATCGGTATCAATCCTTCCCATATCATAAGGATTTCCTTTGTCTAAAGGAGTACGAATAGGGACTAATTTATAAACAACACCTTCTAGCTGTAAAAACTCTTTCATCCAAATGTAATCGTCATCACCAAAGGCACCCCCACTAAAATAAATTGGACGTTCCCAATTGTTATTTGCAATTACATCTAACATTAAAAGGCGATTTTTATAAAGCACATCTCCTTTTAGAACAATGTCTATATATGGAACGATTTTATCAGCATCTTTAGGGTCTACAATACCATTACGTAAAACAGCATCTTTATCAACAGGAATTCTAATTACTTTTGAAGGAAATGTATTTACCCACTTTCTGCTTTCTAATTCTACCTGAGTTTTTTTACTGTCATCCGCAACAAAATTCATCCAATCTTTAATGTCAATGGTATCCTTCCTTGTTTTTTGAAAGAAAAGAAAATCTCTTGATCCATATTTATATTTATCATGAGTCAATTGTGAAGGAATAGGGTCGCTGTTAAAAGCTTTCTTCTTCATATCGTCGATGTACCAATCTGTTTGGAATAAACTGGTGTTTACAACCCTTACATCTTGCCTATAACCTTCTATACCTTGTGCATACCATAATGCAAATGTATCATTATCTCCAATGGTAAAAATAATGGCATTCTCATCACAAGAATCCAAATACATTTTCGCCATAGATTGTGCAGTGTATCTATTAGAACGGTCATGATCATCCCAATTTTGTGAGCCCATTAATACTGGAACTGTTAATGCAGTAACAGCAAGAACAAGTGGTACCGCTAATTTTGGTTTTATTTTTTCTTTAACTATTTCAAATAAAGCATAAACTCCAAATCCTATCCACATGGCAAATACATAAAAGGAACCTACCAATGCATAATCTCGTTCTCTTGGTTCAAAAGGACGTTCATTTAGGTATATTTTTAAAGCAATACCTGTAAACAGGAAGAATATTAAAAGCACCCAAAAGTTTTTAGGGTCATTTTTAAAATGAAAAAGAATTCCTATAATTCCTAATAATAAGGGGAACATAAAATAAGTGTTTCTTGCTTTATTATTTTCGGCATCACTAGCTATAAATTCTTGTGGACCTAATCTAGCGTCATCAATAAAACTTATTCCGGTAAGCCAATTTCCGTGTAAATCGGTATACTCACCTTGTTTGTCATCCTGTCTTCCGCTAAAATTCCACATAAAATAACGCCAATACATATATCCAAATTGGTACTCAAACATATATGACATATTTTGCATAAACGTAGGTTTTTGGATATCTAAAAAAGGTCCAAAATCTTTCAAAAAACTATCAAAATCATCAGCTCCTACCTTTCCTTCTCTTATATCTTGATTAAAATCTTTTACAATATCGACCAATCGGGATTCTCCCAAATATTCTCTTTTAATAGTGTATTCAAGCCCTCCTGTAAATTCCATATAATTAGAACTATGCTCCATACTCCACATTCTCGGGAAAAATCCTTTTTGTGAATCATCGGTATTCTGAGAAGCGTTTACATAGTCATTTACTATAATATATTTTCCGTTTTTCTCATCTTTTTCAAACTTAGGCTTGTCATCTTTATAAGGCTTGTTAGGGTCTAGACCTACATATTTTTCGGTAAACAATGGGCCGTGAAAAAGATGGGTTTCCGGATATTGTTCTCTATTATAATAAGCAAGTAACTCACGAGCATTGTTAGGATTGTTTTCATTAATCATGGTACCTGCATTTGCTCTAACAGGAAGCATAACCCAACTTGAAAATCCAATAAAAATAAATAATACAGAAAGTAATAATGTGTTAAATTTTACTAAATTGTTATTTCTAGTATACCGCAGTAAAAAGTAAAAAAGAGCTATAAAGATTATGCCAGCGATGATAGTTCCTGAATTAAAAGGAAGTCCAATATTGTTAATGAAAAATATTTCTGAAGCACTAAAAAACTTTAAAGTCATTGGTAATAATAACTTGAAAATAAAAAGCAAAATAGCGACCATTACCACATTAGCAATAATGAAATTTTTAATGCTAACTGTTTTATAATTCTTAAAGAAATAAAGCATTCCCATAGCAGGAATGGTAAGAAGTCCCATGAAATGAACTCCAAATGACAGTCCAATAACAAAAGCAATTAAAACAACCCATCGATCCCCTCGTGGTGTGTGCATGTCTTTTTCCCATCGCAATGCTAAATAAAACAGCACAGACATAATAAATACCGCCATTGCGTATACTTCAGCCTCTACAGCATTGAACCAAAAACTATCAGAAAAAGCAAAAGTTAAAGACCCAATAACGGCACTTCCTAAAATTGCATAGCTACTTTCTTTAGTAATCGTATTATTTTTTGAAATGATATTTGTAAGTAATAATGTAAGTGACCAAAACATAAACAGAATGGTAAAGGCACTTGCAAAGACTGACATTAAATTAATGGTTAGTGCAATATTGGTTGCTTCCATAGCAAAAATGGAGAAAAAAGCACCCAATAATTGGTATAAAGGAGCTCCTGGTGGATGTCCAACTTCTAAGTTACTTGAGGTGGTAATGTACTCACCTGCGTCCCAAAAACTAGCCGTAGGCTCTACAGTTAGCCAATAAGTAACTAAGGCAATGGTAAAGACAAACCAGCCTAAAATATTATTCCATTTTTTAAAGTTGAAGGAATCCATAAATAATTTCAATTTTATTTGGGGCGAATTTACTAATAATATATATAGCTCCAAGTTAAAAAAAGTTAACGTAAATAGGGAGTAGATATTTTAGCTAAAAAAATAAGAAGTAAAATTTTAAATATTTTTACAAAAATATTTGTACAAGCCAAAGTTTGTATTAAATTTGCATCCGCATTACGGTATTGGCCCATGGTGTAATTGGTAACACGTCTGCTTTTGGTGCAGAAGAGCCTAGGTTCGATCCCTAGTGGGCCAACAAAAATTAAATCCCAATTCAATATTTGAATTGGGATTTTTTATTTTCAACCTAAATCTTAAAAGTCATTACTGGCATGTTGGCGTGATTCACTAAGTCTTCACTAACACTGCCGTTAAAAAAATGAGAAATTCCTTTTCTGCCATGGGTGCCCATTCCTATTAGATTTGCATTGGTTTCGCTTGCAAAATTTAAAATTCCTTTTTCTATAGAAGTGTCGTTATATATATGGATGCTGCTGCTTTCTCCGTTTTGGTCTTTTACAAAATCTTTTATTCTTTCGTTAATTTCCTTTGTTGTTTTAAAGCCACTTGGGGTATTAACATAAACTAAGTTTAGATGTGAATTGGTCGCTTCTGCAAATTTTTGTGCTTCTTTAAAAGAGGCTTTACATTCCTTAGAGAAATCAGTAGCATACACAAAGTTGTCAGTTTTAAAATCTAAATGTTCATTTTTAATTACTAATACAGGTATTTTAGAGGTTCGCACTACTTTTTCAGTATTACTACCTATAAATATTTCCATGAAACCATTAATTCCGTGAGACCCCATAATAATAAGATCAATATCCTTTTCTTTTACAACTTCACTTACGTCGTTATAGATTTCACCGTGACCAATAATTGCCTCATGAATAAGCAAGCCATCTAAGTAGGGTTTTTTCAACAATTCATCAAAATATTTTTCGGCAAGTTTTATAAAATATAATGATTCTGGCATGGCTCCAGTACTTCCTGAATTTGATAGATGTGTTGGTAGTTCAAGGGAGTTTAATATATAAATTTCACTGCCATTTTTTTTAGCCATTTGAGCAGCTACTTTTAAGGCATTTTCTGCTTGTTCGGAAAAATCAGTTGGGACTAATATACGTTTCATAGGTTGCTTTTTTATTGCTTTAGTTAAAGGTAATAAGTTACAAAAATAATTCGGAAGAATAAAGGTTTTTTTAAAAGTTAAAAAAACACTATATTTGCACCGAATTTGATACGAAACTAGCTGAGGGGACCAAAAGTCCCCTCTTTTTATAGCTAAAATTGATGAAAGAAAAAGTAAAAAATCTACTAGATCAGGCCTTAGACGATAATAAATCGTTATTTTTAATTGATTTTAAAATCATAGAAGGCAATCAAATAAAGGTAATAATTGATGGTGATCAAGGTGTAACCGTAAATGATTGCATCGCAGTAAGTAGAGCTATAGAGCATAATATTGACAGGGAAGAAATTGATTTTTCGTTAGACGTTGCTTCGGCAGGAGTCTCAGAGCCACTTTCGATTCCTCGTCAATATAAAAAAAATATTGGGCGTACCTTAAAAGTGAAAACCCAAAATAATGATGTTTTAGAAGGGAAGCTTACAAAAGTAGATGATAACGAAATAGAGCTTAATTGGAAAGCTCGCGAGCCTAAGCCAATTGGCAAAGGTAAAGTTACCGTTCAAAAAGAAGCGGTTTTAGAATATAAAGATATTGTTGAAGCAACAGTGGTGATAACATTTAAATAGAAGAATATGGAGAATTTAGCATTAATTGATTCTTTTTCAGAATTTAAAGATGATAAGTTAATTGACAGAGTAACATTAATGTCGATTTTAGAAGATGTTTTTAGAAACGCTCTAAAAAGAAAATATGGTGATGATGATAATTTTGATATCATTATTAATCCAGATAAAGGAGATTTAGAAATTTGGAGAAATCGTGTAGTGGTTGCCGATGGTGAAGTGGAAGAGCCAAATCAAGAAATTTCATTAAGCGATGCTCAAAAAATTGAAGCTGATTACGAAATTGGTGAAGATGTTGCCGAAGAAGTAAAGTTGATTGATTTGGGACGTCGTTCAATTTTGGCATTACGTCAAAATTTAATATCAAAAATTCACGAACACGACAATACTAATATCTTTAAGTATTTTAAAGATTTAGAAGGAGAAATTTATACAGCAGAAGTTCATCATATTCGTCATCGTGCTATCATTTTATTAGACGACGACGGTAATGAATTAATTTTACCTAAAGAAAAACAGATACCTTCAGATTTTTTCAGAAAAGGAGATAATGTAAGGGGGATTATTGAAAGCGTTGAGCTAAAAGGTAACAAGCCTTCTATAGTAATGTCTCGTGCGCATCCAAAATTTTTAGAGAAGTTATTTGAACAGGAAATTCCTGAAGTATTTGATGGGTTAATTAGTGTTAAAAAAGTGGTTCGTATTCCTGGAGAAAAGGCAAAAGTAGCGGTAGATTCTTATGATGACCGTATTGATCCTGTTGGAGCTTGTGTGGGAATGAAAGGATCTCGTATTCACGGTATTGTTCGCGAATTAGGAAATGAAAATATTGATGTAATTAATTACACAACAAATACTCAATTATTTATAACTCGTGCTTTAAGTCCTGCAAAAGTTACTTCTATCAAACTAGATGAAGAAAATAAAAGGGCAGAAGTAATATTAAAGCCAGAAGAAGTATCTAAAGCAATTGGACGTGGAGGACACAACATTCGCTTAGCGGGTTATTTAACGGGTTATGAAATTGATGTATTACGTGAAGGAGCTGAAGAAGATGTAGAGTTATCTGAATTTAAAGATGAAATAGAAGATTGGATCATCAAAGAATTCGAAAAAATTGGATTGGATACTGCTAAGAGCGTATTGGAAAATAATCTTGCAGAATTGGTAAAAAGAACCGATTTAGAAGAAGAGACCATACAAGAAGTATTAAATATATTAAAAGAAGAATTTGAAGATTAAGTAGTGATTTTAACTACCTATTTTTAAATTTAAAGTGAAAAACAGGAGAAAGCATCTATATGTCTGAAGTAAAAACAATGAGACTTAATAAAGTACTACGTGAATTCAATATTTCATTGGATCGCGCAGTAGAATTTTTAAGCTCTAAAGGGTACGAGGTGGAGTCTCGGCCTACCACAAAAATTTCTAATCAAGAATACCAAGTGATGTTTGAAGAGTTTCAGACAGACAAAAGTAAAAAGGTAGCCTCTAAAGAAGTTGGTGAAGAGAAAAGAAAAGAGAAGGAAGAAATTCGTTTAGCTTCTGAGCGTGAGCTTGAAGAAAGGCAGAAAAGAATCGAAGCTTCTAGAAAAGTTATAAAAGCTGAAGTTAAGCTTGAAGGACCTAAGACAATTGGGAAAATCGATCTTGATCCAAAAAAACCTTTAGAGGAAAAGGAAGGGGCGATTAAAAAAGAAATTTCTATTCCTGTAAAAAAAGAAATTCCTGTAAAAGAAGAAGAGGTTGTTGAGCCTAAAATAACTAAAGAAGCACCAAAAGTAATTTCTAAAAAAGTAGCACCAAAAGCTATTGAAAAAGAAATTTCTAAGGAAGTTTCTAAAGAAGTGCCTAAAACTATTAAAAAAGAAGTTTCTGCTCCTGTAAAAAAAGAAATTCTAGTAGTAAAAAAGGAAGAAAAAACTTCTAAAGCTCCTTCTGTTAAAAAAGAAGTTTCTACTCCTGTAAAAAAAGAAACTCCAAAAGTTGAAACAGTTGCACCTAGTAAATACCCAGATGCAATAGAAGAATCAGAGAAAGTAGTTACTCAATACAAAAAACTAAATGGTCCAAGAATTATTGGTGAAAAAATAGATTTATCACAATTTAAAAAGCCAGAAAAGAAAAAGAAAGTTACTACGGATGCAGATAAAGATAAAAGAAGTAAACGTAGAAGGATAAGTAAAAGTCCTCCAAAAGGAGCGGCTCGAGTTGGAACCCCACAAAGTAGAGGAGGAGTTCGTAAAAAAGTTGCGCATACTCCAAAGGAAGAGCCTAGTGAAGCTGATGTACAAAAACAAGTGCGAGAAACTCTGGAGAAACTTCAAGGGAAATCTTCAAAAGGAAAAGGAGCTAAGTATAGAAAAGATAAAAGAGATGTGCATCGTCAAAAAACAGAAGACGATCAAGCAATTCAAGATGCAGAAAGTAAATTACTTAAGGTAACAGAATTTGTTACCGTAAGTGAAGTTGCAACTATGATGGATGTGCCAGTTACGCAAATTATTTCAGCTTGTATGTCATTAGGAATGATGGTGACCATGAATCAACGTTTGGATGCTGAAACTTTAACTATCGTTGCTGATGAATTTGATTATGAGGTTGAGTTTATAACATCAGATATTGAAGAGGCAGTTCAAGTTGAAGAAGATTCACCAGAAGATTTAATTCACCGAGCTCCCATTGTAACAGTAATGGGACATGTAGATCATGGTAAAACTTCATTGTTAGATTATGTACGTAAAGAAAACGTAATTGCAGGAGAGTCTGGAGGGATTACACAACACATAGGTGCTTATAGTGTAACTTTAGAAGACGGACAGCAAATTAGCTTTTTAGATACACCTGGTCACGAGGCGTTTACAGCGATGCGTGCCAGAGGTACACAGGTAACTGATTTAGTGATTATTGTGATTGCAGCAGATGATGCAATTATGCCTCAAACTAAAGAAGCAATAAGTCATGCTCAAGCAGCAGGAGTACCTATCATATTCGCAATAAATAAAATAGACAGACCAGCTTCTAATCCTGAAAAAATTAAAGAAGGTCTTGCTCAAATGAACCTTTTAGTAGAAGATTGGGGTGGTAAAATTCAATCACATGATATTTCTGCAAAAACAGGTGAAGGTGTTAATGAATTATTAGAAAAAGTATTACTAGAAGCCGAATTACTTGAACTTACTGCAAATCCTAAAAAATTCGCAAATGGTACTGTAGTTGAAGCATTTTTAGATAAAGGTAGAGGATATATTTCAACGATATTAGTTCAAGGAGGAACATTGAAGATTGGGGATTATATGCTTGCTGGACAATGTAGTGGTAAAGTAAAAGCAATGCATGATGAGCGTGGGCATAAAGTTTTAGAAGCAGGGCCTGCAACACCAATATCAATTTTAGGATTAGATGGAGCTCCACAAGCTGGTGATAAGTTCAATGTTTTTGAAGATGAACGTGAAGCAAAAGCAATTGCATCTAAACGAACTCAATTACAACGTGAACAATCTGTAAGAACTCAACGTCATATTACATTAGATGAAATAGGCCGAAGAATTGCACTTGGAGACTTTAAAGAATTGAATGTAATACTTAAAGGTGATGTAGATGGATCTGTTGAAGCATTAACAGACTCTTTCTTGAAATTATCAACAGACGAAATACAAGTAAATATTATACATAAAGCAGTTGGAGCCATTACGGAGAGTGATGTGTTATTAGCTTCTGCTTCTGATGCGATTATTATTGGATTTAACGTGCGACCTATGGGGAATGCGCGTCAGATTGCTGATAAAGAAGAAATCGATATCAGAATGTACTCGATTATTTATGCTGCGATTAACGACCTGAAAGATGCCATGGAAGGGATGTTATCTCCAGAAATGAAAGAAGAAATTACAGGTACCGCTGAAATTAGAGAAACATTTAAAATTTCTAAAGTGGGAACTATCGCAGGTTGTATGGTTCTAAGTGGTAAAATTTATAAAGATGCTGAAATTCGATTAATTCGTGAAGGAGTAGTTGTTTATACTGGAGTATTATCGTCATTAAAACGATTTAAAGATGATGCCAAAGAAGTAGCGAAAGGCTATGACTGTGGTATGCAGGTTAAAAACTACAATGAAATTAAAGAAAATGATATTATTGAATGTTTCAGAGAAGTAGCTGTTAAGAAGAAACTTAAATAGTGTTCTTTTAAATAATATACGATTAAAAAACGGCTCTTAGAGCCGTTTTTTTTGTTTTATAATTTTTGTATTGCATTAGAATTGTTATAGGATAGTCTGATCATGACCTATAATTTTATTCCATAATTAAGAAGCTTTCTTTCCTATTAAGAATGTGTTAATTATTCGATTTTATTAATTAAAATTAATCATTTTTAAAAATTATATTTTTAACTATTTGCAACTACTGATAAGGCATCTGCTCTTGATTTTTAGGGACAAATAAGTGTATTATAAGATTCAGGAGGAATATTAAAACTAGGGGACTGTTGTCAACCGAAATAATTTTTTGCAGACTTTGATTTTGACTACATATCTTGATAGTTCTGATTCGTCCGATGTTCAATTTAATATGAACTATCCTGCAATCTATTCTCTTGGAATTAGACTATTTGGCGGGAAATTTGATTTCGCTTTAGATTTTAGACTTGTGGATTATGAAAGTACCTAAGGATTTAAAGAAAGGCGTTTTATTTTTAATTGTTTTTTTAACTTCTGTCTGGTTTCAATATAAAAGCAGATGGAAATTTGTCTTTAATTTCTAACCTGGCACGATCTGCTTCAAAACGAGAGCTGAAACTTCCAATCCATACTTTATAATTAGGAGTTTCATACTCTATAGATGCAGGCCATGAATCAAAATTGTTTCGATATTCTCTAATGATTTTGTTTGCTTCGTTTAATTCACCATAATATAATTGAATAGTATACCCTACAGTAAGTTTGTTTTCAGCTTCAAGGTTTTTTTTTAATGCTAAGATTTCAGATATTTTTTTATTTTCATTAATTGTAATGGACGCATTTTGACCAACTACAATGTTTGAAAAAGTAATTGTTATAAAAATAACGCAAAGGCTTTGATAATAAGATCTATTTTTCATAAAAAATAATGTTAGTGCAAATGTAAATCTTATTAACTCAATAGAAAACTAGTTTATTATTTAGAACTGTTATAAATTATGTATTTACACTTTGTTACTATTTTTGATATTGATATTAATATCTTATTTTTGTGCTGTTGTTAAAGGTAGTTAAGTGGTATTTTAACTAGTGCTTTGAAAATGAATGAACTACATTTATAATAATTGAAAACAATTTTAACCATTAGTATGAAAAAGGTGAATTACCGAAATTTATCATCACAACTGCCACTTCTATTGCTAGCTTTATTGCTGTCATTTTCAACTACCGTTATATCCCAAGAAAATGGTGATGCTGTTGTTGGAGAGGCTTTGTATAAAGCAAATTGTGCCGCTTGTCATAAACTAGATAAAAAAGGAGTTGGACCTGCATTGAGAAATGTAGCTAACAAGTACGACAGAGATTGGCTTTATAAATGGATTAGTAATAGTCAAGGGTTAATTAGATCCGGTGATTCTAAAGCAGTAGCTTTATTTGCAGAATATAATAATTCTGTAATGACATCTTTTCCTGGATTGTCAAATGGAGATATTGATAATATTCTAGCATATACTAGTTTACCAAAGCCTGAGCCAAAAGTATCTAAAGTAACTGTAGCAGTTTCTAATGAAGATGATGGCACTTTTCAAAATATGGTTTTAGTAGGTTTTGTTTTAGTGTTTTTGCTATTAATAGTAATGTTTTACTTAGTAACAAAATCATTAACTAAACTATCTCAAGTTGATAGTGTTGAAGTAGAATCGAAATCTAGGAAGCCTTTATGGAAATCTTTTGTTCAGAATCAATTTTTAATGTTGGTTTCGGCAATAATGTTATTATTGGTGTCTGCCTATTTTATGTATGGATTTTTTATGCAGATAGGTATTGATCAAGGTTATGCTCCAGTTCAGCCAATTCATTATTCTCATAAAATACATGCTGGTGCAAATCAAATAGATTGTAATTACTGTCATTCTTCAGCCAGAAAAAGTAAGCATTCTGGTATCCCTTCATTGAATGTGTGTATGAATTGTCATAAAAACATTTCGGAATATAACGGTGAAGAAGATTTAGCTAAAGGTTATACAAAAGAATTTTATAACGGAGAAATCGCCAAATTATACGATGCTGTAGGATGGGATGATGCAGATCAAAGTTATACAGGTATAGAAAAACCAGTGAAATGGGTTCGTATACATAACTTACCAGATTTCGTATACTTTAATCATTCACAACACGTAACAGTTGCTGGTGTAGATTGTCAAAAATGTCATGGTCCAGTTGAAGAAATGGAGATTATGGAACAATATTCGCCGCTAACAATGGGGTGGTGTATAGATTGTCATAGAGAAACTAACGTTGATTTGAAAAGTAACAAATATTACGAAGATATACACAAAGAGCTTTCTAAAAAATATGATGTACAGAAATTAACTGCTGCGGAATTAGGAGGTTTAGAATGTGGTAAGTGCCACTATTAATAAAAATTAAACGATGGAATCAATATTGGTTCAATCATTAAATTAACTATATAAATGTCATCAAACAAGAAATACTGGAAAAGTGTTGAAGAGCTAAACGAAGATAGCTCTATTGTTAAGGCGCTACAGCAGAATGAATTTGTTGAGGAAATACCAGTTGATAAATTTTTAGGGGATAAAGAAACCCTTGAATCTTCTTCGACATCTCGTAGAGATTTCTTAAAATATGTAGGTTTTACTACAGCAGCTGCCTCGTTAGCTGCCTGTGAAGGACCTATAATAAAATCGATTCCTTATGTTGTAATGCCAGACGAAATTGTTTCTGGAGTTGCTAATTATTACGCGTCAACTATTGCTGATGGTTTCGATTTTGCTAATGTTTTAGTGAAAACTAGAGAAGGTCGACCAATTAAAATTGAGCGAAATCGTGTGTCAGATAGTGTCGGAAGTGTAAATGCACGTGTGCATGCTTCTGTGTTATCTTTATATGATGTTAATAGATTGCAATCTCCTAAAGTTGGTGGAGAAGTTTCAACCTGGGAAAATTTTGATTCAACATTAGAAGAAAAGTTAAATGCATTAAATGGACAAGAAGTAGTCTTGTTAACTCAGACATTTGCAAGTCCATCTACATCGAGATTGATTAAAGAATTTACTACAAAGTATTCTAATGTGCGTCATGTAATATATGACACAGTATCTTCTTCGGAAGCATTAGATGCTTTTCAAAATAAATATGGTGTTAGAGCTTTAGCCGATTACGATTTTTCTGAAGCTGAAGTAATTGTTTCTGTTGGTGCTGATTTCTTAGGTGATTGGCAAGGAGGAGGTTTTGATGTTTCTTATGCAAAAGGACGTACTCCAAGTAAAGGGAAGATGTCTCAGCATTTCCAATTTGAAGCTAATATGTCCCTTTCTGGAGCAAATTCAGATAAACGTGTGCCGGTAACTCCATCACAACAACAACAAGTTTTAAATGCGTTGACTGGTGGTAGTACTACTGGATTACCAGAGTCTATTGCTATTGCTGTCTCAAAAGCAAAAGCTGCATTACAAAAAGCGGGTAATAAAGGTGTCGTTTTAACAGGATTGCCAGATATTACTGCTCAATCTAAAGTGCTTTCATATAATGAAGGTGTTGGAAGTGTTATAATGGATACCAAAAAGCCAAAAATGATCCGTAAAGGAAACGCTGCAGAAGTAGTAAGTGTTTTAAATGGAGTTGTTTCTGGATCTATAAAAGGATTGATTTCTGTAGGAGTTGATCCTGTATACTCTTTCCCAAATAATAAAGTATTTACTGAAGCTTATTCTAATTTAGATTTATCGGTTTCCTTTTCTTTTAAAGAAGATGCTACCGCTTCTTTATCTCAATTAGTTGCTGCAACTCCACATTATTTAGAATCTTGGGGGGATACACAAATGAAAAAGGGTTCTTTTGGTTTAATGCAACCAACTATTCGTCCCTTATTTGATACTAGGCAATTTCAAGATTGTTTATTAAAATTAACAGGTAACACAACTAAATATTACGATTATATTAGAGAGACCTGGACTAACTCTATTTTAGGAGTTTCTAGTTGGAATCAAGCTTTGCATGATGGTGTTCTTGTAAGTGATGTTGAAGTAGAAAATGAAGAAATGCTAGCAAGTGTTGGTGTAGAATCTAATACTTCTCACGGAGCAATGTCTTCAGCTCTTCAAGAAGGAGGATTGGAGCTTACTTTGTATACTAAAACATCTATGGGTGACGGACAGCAATCCAATAACCCCTGGTTACAAGAGATGCCTGATCCAATAACGAGAGCTTCGTGGGATAACTACTTAACCGTTTCTGCTGTAGATGCTTCTGAAATGGAACTTGTAAATAATAATGTCGCTAATGGAGGTTTAAATGGTAGCTATGTAAATGTAACAGTAGGTGGTGTTGTTATTGAAAAAGTACCGGTATTAATTCAGCCTGGACAAGCAAAAGGTTCTGTTGGATTAGCATTAGGATATGGTAAAACAGCATCTATTCAAAAAGAGATGCAAACAGGTGTAAATGCTTATGCGGTTTATAACAACTTTTCATCTGTACAAAATGTAACAATAGAAAAAGTTTCTGGAGAACACGAATTTGCTTGTGTGCAATTGCACAATACCATGATGGGTAGAGATATTATTCGTGAGACTTCATTAGAAATATTTAATACAAAGGATTCGAAAGAATGGAATCCGGGAACGATGGTGTCAAAAGATCATAAGGAGATTTCAGTTGATGATCCAGATGCTGATTTATGGACATCATTTGATAGATCTGTGGGACATCACTTTAACCTATCAATAGATCTTAATTCTTGTACGGGTTGTGGTGCTTGTGTAATCGCTTGCCACGCGGAAAATAATGTACCTGTTGTTGGAAAACAAGAAGTGCGTAAGAGTCGCGATATGCACTGGTTGCGTATTGATCGTTATTATTCAAGTGAAGAAACTTTTGTAGAGGATTTAGAGAAAAAAGATGTTGCAAACGGATTGTTTGGTGAAACTGGAGTAAAAAGCACTTTAATTTCAATGGAAGATGCTTCGGCTAGTCCGCAGGTAGCTTTTCAACCTGTAATGTGTCAGCATTGTAATCACGCACCTTGTGAAACTGTTTGTCCAGTAGCTGCAACATCACATGGTCGTCAAGGTCAAAATCAAATGGCTTATAACCGTTGTGTTGGTACTCGTTATTGTGCTAATAACTGTCCTTATAAAGTTCGTCGTTTTAATTGGTTCTTATATTCTGAAAATGAAGAATTTAATTACCATATGAATAACGATTTAGGAAGAATGGTTCTTAATCCTGATGTTGTTGTCCGTTCTCGAGGTGTGATGGAAAAATGTTCTATGTGTATTCAAATGACACAGAAAACAATACTAGATGCTAAGAGAGATGGTAGAGCAATTAAAGATGGTGAATTTAAAACTGCTTGTTCCGCAGCTTGTGAGTCTGGAGCAATGGTTTTTGGAGATGTTAACGATCACGAAAGTGAAGTAAGTAAATTAAGTAAAGATAAAAGAATGTATCACTTGTTAGAAGCAGTAGGAACAAAACCTAATGTACTTTATCATGTAAAAGTGAGAAATTCTGAAGAAGTTTAATAATACTAAGAAATAGCAAAAAAGATATGGCGTCGCATTACGAAGCTCCTATTAGAAAACCCTTAGTTACAGGAAATAAATCTTATCACGATATCACGTTAGATGTTGCTGCACCTGTTGAAGGAAAAGCCAATAAATCTTGGTGGATTGTTTTTTCAATTGCCTTAGCCGCATTTTCATGGGGTATTGGATGTATTGTATATACCGTTTCTACGGGAATTGGTACTTGGGGATTAAATAAAACTGTCGGCTGGGCCTGGGATATTACCAACTTTGTTTGGTGGGTAGGTATTGGTCACGCAGGAACATTAATTTCTGCAGTATTATTATTATTCCGTCAAAAATGGAGAATGGGTATTAACCGTTCAGCAGAGGCAATGACTATTTTCTCTGTAATTCAAGCGGGATTGTTCCCAATTATACACATGGGTCGTCCTTGGTTAGCGTATTGGGTAGTTCCAATTCCTAATCAATTCGGGTCATTATGGGTTAATTTTAATTCGCCATTACTTTGGGATGTATTTGCAATATCTACTTATTTATCAGTTTCATTAGTTTTCTGGTGGACTGGTTTATTGCCTGATTTCGCGATGATTAGAGACAGAGCGGTAACACCTTTTAATAAAAAAATATACGGTATTCTTTCTTTTGGATGGAGTGGGCGTGCAAAAGACTGGCAACGATTTGAAGAAGTTTCATTAGTTTTAGCTGGTTTAGCTACACCATTAGTACTTTCAGTACACACGATTGTATCCTTTGATTTTGCTACATCAGTAATACCAGGATGGCATACGACTATATTCCCCCCTTATTTTGTTGCTGGAGCTGTATTTTCAGGATTTGCAATGGTAAATACGTTATTAATTATAATGCGTAAGGTGTCAAGTTTAGAAGACTATATTACAGTTCAACATATAGAATTAATGAACATTGTAATTATGATTACGGGTTCTATAGTTGGTGTCGCATATATTACCGAGTTATTTATAGCATGGTACTCTGGAGTTGAATATGAACAGTATGCTTTCTTAAATAGGGCAACCGGACCTTACTGGTGGGCTTATTGGGCGATGATGACTTGTAATGTGTTCTCACCACAATTTATGTGGTTCCCAAAACTTAGAAGAAGTATTTTGTTCTCGTTTATTATTTCAATAGTGGTAAATATTGGAATGTGGTTTGAACGTTTTGTAATTATTGTAACATCATTACATAGAGATTACCTTCCTTCTTCTTGGACAATGTTCTCTCCAACTTTTGTAGATATTGGAATATTTATAGGAACCATAGGTTTCTTCTTTGTATTATTTTTATTATATGCTAGAAATTTCCCAGTGATTGCACAAGCAGAGGTGAAATCTATTTTGAAATCATCTGGAGCAAATTATAAAAAATTAAGAGAAGATCATGGAGATGATGCAAAACACTATGGTGAAGAAGTAGAATTTTCAACTAAAAATAAAAACAAATAATTATGGCATCTAAAGTTATTCACGCTTTATATACAGATGATGATATCTTATTGCAAGCCGTAAAAAAGGTACGTGAGCAGCGTTATCATATAGAGGAAATTTATACTCCTTTTCCAGTTCACGGACTTGAAAAAGCGATGGGACTTGCAGATACTCGTATAGCAATTACATCTTTTATATATGGTCTAATTGGGTTAACAGTTTCTATTGTAATGATGAATTATATTATGATTCAAGACTGGCCTCAAGATATTGGAGGTAAGCCAAGTTTTAGTTATATTGAAAATATGCCAGCATTTGTACCAGTAATGTTTGAGCTAACGGTATTTTTTGCTGCCCATTTAATGGTAATTACTTTTTATATGAGAAGTAGATTATGGCCTTTCAAAAAAGCTGAAAATCCTGATGTGCGTACTACCGATGACCATTTTTTAATGGAAGTAGATGCTAGTAAAGATCCAGAAATAGTTTCTGAATTTATGAAAAGTACTGGAGCTGTTGAAGTTAAATTAATTGATAAGGATGAAGATCATTAATATGAAAAATAGTATAAATATAGCAGTTGTTATTATTATTGCAATGAGTATAACATCTTGTTTTGATAGTAAAAAGCCAAATTATAGATATATGCCAAATATGTATACTTCTTTGGCACTAGAAACAGACTCAGAACACGAAATACTTCCTAACGGACAAGCTGATTTATTGCCAGTTGAAGCAACAATTCCAAGAGGATGGATGCCTTATGGATATGAAAATACTATTGAAGGCAAAGCATCTGCTACCTCAGACTTAAAAAATCCATCAAAAGTTTCTGAAGAAAACCTAACTAAAGGAAAAGAATTGTATAGAATATTTTGTTCAGTTTGTCATGGTGATAAAGGAGACGGTCAAGGGATTCTTGTTAAAAGAGAGAAGTTTCTTGGTATCCCAAGCTTTTCTGATAAGGGTAGGAATATTACTGAAGGAAATATCTATCATGTAATGATGTATGGTTTAAATTCAATGGGATCTTACGCTTCACAAACAAGTGAAGAAGATCGATGGCAAATAGCAATGCACGTTTTAGATTTAAAATCTACTTTGAATGGAAATCCTTTATGGTCTTCTACTCAAAAAAATTCAGGAGATACTATTTCAGAACAAGAAAATGCTTCAAACGAAGCACATTAATTAAAGAATAAAGAGAATAGCAAAAGATATGTATACGCTACCAAGTAAATTAAAACTTTTTGCAATCGTTCTTATGGTTATAGGTGCCTTAGGAATCGTTACTGGTTTTATTTCAACTCCAAGTAATACTGCTGAAGTTAAAGAAATGATGGCATCTAGTCACGACGATGGTCATAGTGTAAAAGCTACACATAATGATGGTCATGATGCTGTAAAAGATAATCATACAGAAGCTCAGGGTGAAACAGCACACGATGATGAAGAAGCTCATTTAGAGCACGTGTTACATCAATTACAAAATAGACCTTGGTCTTCTTTATATATTGCATGTTTCTTGTTCTTTATGATATCATTAGGGGTATTGGCTTTTTATGCTATTCAAATAGCGTCTCAAGCTGGTTGGTCTCCAGTATTATTTAGAGTTATGGAAGGAATTACCGCTTATTTAATACCTGGAGGAATTATCATGTTAATTCTTATAGGTCTTTCCGCATTCCATTTTAATCATTTATTTGTTTGGGCAGACCCAGAAGTTATGGCTCACGATAAATTATTACAAGGTAAAGCAGGATGGTTAAATGGTTGGGGTGTTATGATAAGAGCAATGATCTTTTTAGGAGGTTGGATTGCTTACCGTCAAATTTCTCTTAAGTACTCAAGGAAACAAGATGATGCTACCGATGGGAAATGGTTTAAGAAAAGTTTTAAAATTTCAGCAGGATTTTTAGTATTCTTTATTTATACAGAGTCTATCATGTCTTGGGACTGGTTAATGAGTTTTGATCCGCATTGGTTTAGTACCTTGTATGGATGGTATGTATTTGCAGGAATGATTGTTTGTGCAATTACTACGATAGCTTTAGTAACTATGGTTTTAAAATCGCAAGGATACTTAGAATATGTGAATGATAGCCATATTCATGATTTAGCTAAATATATGTTTGGATTTAGTATTTTCTGGACTTATTTATGGTTTTCACAATTTATGTTAATCTGGTATGCTAATATTCCTGAGGAAGTAACTTATTTTGTTACTAGAATCGAAGACTTTAAATTACCATTCTTTGGTATGGTAGTTATGAATTTCATTTTTCCGATTTTAGTTCTAATGAATAGCGATTATAAAAGAGTAAATTGGTTTGTTGTTTTAGCAGGTATTGTAATTCTTGCAGGACATTATGTCGACTTATTTGTAATGGTTATGCCAGCTACTGTTGGAACATCTTGGTATTTTGGTATTCCTGAATTAAGTTCAGTAGTATTTTTCTTAGGGCTATTTATCTATGTTGTATTTACAGCATTAACGAAAGCACCATTATTAGCTAAAGGAAATCCTTTTTTAAAGGAAAGTAAAAATTTTCATTATTAATTAAATTTGTTGAATAGAAAACGATGACCGCATTTTTAGTAATTTTAGTATTCATTCTTTTTGGAGTTGCTGTTTGGCAAATAAATAAAGTATTTCAATTGTCACAACCTGTTAAATCTGAAGATTCAGAAGTAGCGTCAGATAACGATAATAATATACAAGGCTATATGATGTTAGGCTTTGTCTTCGTTATATATGGGATTTTAGCATATTGTTTTTGGAAATGGGGTGATGTTTTATTACCTGTTTCTGCATCAGAACATGGAGTAGAAATCGATCAATTGATGTTGATAACGATGGTTGTAATTTTCGTCGTTGGAATATTTACACAATGGTTGTTACATTATTTTGCTTTTGTTTACCGTGGAACAAAGGATAAGAAAGCACTCTTTTATGCAGAGAATCATAGATTAGAATTCCTTTGGACAATTATTCCAGTTATAGTTTTAGCTGCATTGATTATTTATGGGTTATTTAC
>CEWR01011522.1_pt1 | contig 21501 bp, 16 predicted proteins | sample 356321 | NCBI WGS metagenome assembly CEWR01 (sample SAMEA2621551, study PRJEB7988) | marine metagenome | biome: marine biome (ENVO:00000447); feature: mesopelagic zone (ENVO:00000213); material: "saline water (ENVO:00002010), including plankton (ENVO:xxxxxxxx)" | depth 790 m
ACGGTTTTTAATTTTTTCGGACAACTTTTAAACGGTGTTTTTAAGGTTTTAGGGAAAGTGTTTGGTGTTATTTTTCTTTTAGTTGGAACCTTTATGCTAGTTGGGTTGCTAGGTATGCTAGTTGGTTCAGAAACAATTTTTTCTATCACATCAGATGGAGTGTTTTCTATCGCTTCTAATGAGTTTTTTAATTTAATATTTATCTCAGAAGATCAATTCCATATTGCGATAATAGGTGTTGCAATTGCTATTGGTTTACCTATAGTCATGTTAATTTATGCTGGCGCTAACTTATTATTTAAAGTAAAAACTCATGCTGGTGTTAGTATCGGTTTATTTGTTCTTTGGGTGATAGGGGTTTTTATGTGTGCAATGGTAGGGATTAGAATGGCTACAGAATTAAGATATAATGAATACGATACTGAAATTGGAATAGTGAAAGAAGTGGTTAATGATTCTGAAAATGATTTTTATATCTCGATGAATTCTAACGATATCCCTGGACACGGGATATTAGAAGATAAATATTTTTCGATTTCATTAGATGAAGATTCTATTTATTTTAGTGATATTCAGTTGAGAATTTATGAAAGTAAAACTGATAGTTTTGAGATAGAAATTGAAAAAGATGCGGCTGGACATTCAAGAAAAGACGTGACTTCAAAACTTAACCAAATGAATTATGACTATACTATAAATAATGACTCTATAATCTTAGGGAATTATTTAAGTACACTTAAAGAGAATAAGATTAGAGGTCAAGAGGTTAATCTTAAGTTGTATCTACCAATTGGTAAGTCTATTTATTTAGATAAATCTTTAAGGCATGTTATTTATGATATTGATAATGTAACAAGAACTAGAGATAGAAAAATGCTTGGAAAGAGATGGGTAATGTTAGCCGAAGGTTTAACATGTTTAGATTGTAATGAAATTGAAGGTATAACTACTTTACAGTTAGATTCAATAAGAGCAATTGAGCCTATCTTATTGGACTAGAAATAAAGTGGTTGTAATGAGGGGTTTCCAATCATCATTTTACCTAGCGATTAATGTAAATACACGGTTAAGCAGTTGAATAAATAAATAATTTTATAGAAGATTGATAGTTAGTATCTCTCCTGAAAACAGGTTCCTGTTTAGTTAGTGCAAGAAGCCCTTCGGATTTATTCGAGGGGCTTTTCAATTATAAAGTAGTGATTGTAAGAAGTAAATAAGTCTTATTTTTGTATTATAAATTAATAGGATGAAATTATTTTTTTTAATAACAGGATTACTCGCTTTAGGTGTTTTCGGAATGGCCGTGAAAATTATCTTTAAAAAAGATGGCAAGTTTGATAAAACTTGCGCTAGTGCTAGTAGAATTTTTGGTGAAGACCAAGAAGGAAAACCTTGTGGATTTTGTGGTGCTAAACCAGCTGAAAAATGTAAGAGTGATGATTTAGTTGAAAGTGTATAAAAAGTTGATGGTTTTTGGTCTTTAGTTTTAGAATATTTATTTAACACTAATCCAACAAATCTGGTCTTCTTTCTTGAGTTCGTTCAATCGCTTTTTCTTCTCGCCATTCGTCAATAGCTTTATGGTTTCCTTCAGTTAATATTTTTGGAACTGCTAAACCTTTGTAAACTTCTGGTCTTGTATAAACGGGAGGAGCTAATAATCCATCCTGAAACGAATCCGTTAATGCTGAGGTTTCATCATTAATTACTCCAGGAATTAATCTAATAATAGCATCACTTAAAATTGCTGCAGGTAATTCACCTCCTGTTAAAACAAAATCACCAATAGAAATTTCTTTGGTTATAAACAGTTCTCTTATTCTTTCGTCTATTCCTTTGTAATGACCAGCTAGTATGATAATGTTTTCTTTTAACGAAAGCGTATTTACCATTCCTTGTTTCATTGTTTCACCATCAGGAGTCATATAAATTATTTCATCATAAACTCTTTCTGATTTAAGTTTTTCTATACAATCAGCAATGGGTTGAATTTGCATAACCATTCCAGCTCCACCACCAAAAGGTGTATCGTCTACACTTTTTTGTTTGTTGTTAGAATAGTCTCTTAAGTTGTGTATGTTTATTTGAACCAAACCTTTGTCTTGTGCTCTTTTTAAGATAGATGCATTTAATGGGCTTTCCAGTAAATCAGGTAATACTGTTAGGATATCTATTCGCATTTTAAGTTCAAAAGTTAGAAAGTTATAAAGTTGTAAAGTTACAAGTTTTAGCTATTAATAAATTCGTTAAAACTTTCTACTTTTTACTTTCCACTTTCTTACTCCTAATACCTATTTTTGTTTTTCAAAATTTTGCTATGACAGAAACAAAACATAACTGGACTAAAGAAGAGATTTTAGAAATTTACAACAAGCCCTTAATGGAGTTGATGTATGATGCGGCAACAATTCATAGAGAATATCACGATCCTTTAGAGGTTCAAGTGAGTTCATTAATTTCTATTAAAACTGGTGGTTGTTCAGAGGATTGTGGTTATTGTCCGCAAGCTGCTCGTTACCATACTGGTGTTCAAAAGAATGATTTGTTGTCTGTTGATGTAGTAAAAGAGATGGCAACTAATGCTAAGGAAAGCGGAGCATCAAGAGTTTGTTTGGGTGCTGCATGGAGAAATGTAGAAAACAACCAAGATTTTGACAATGTTTTGGACATGGTAAAGGAAGTAAATTCTATGAATATGGAAGTTTGCTGTACTTTAGGCATGTTATCGCAAGATCAAGCAAGAAGATTAAAAGAGGCAGGATTATATGCTTACAACCATAATTTAGATTCATCAGAAGATTTTTACAAAGAGATTATCTCTACAAGAGGTTATGATGATAGATTAAGAACTATTGAGCACGCTCAAAAAGAAGGAATACACGTTTGTTCTGGTGGAATTATAGGAATGGGTGAGGATGCAAATGATAGAGTAGGAATGTTATTTACTTTAGCTAACATGACTCCACATCCGGGATCTGTTCCTATTAATGGTTTAGTTCCAGTTCCTGGTACACCCTTAGAAGAGCAAAAGCCAGTAGAGATTTGGGATATGGTTAGAATGATTGCTACTGCAAGACTTGTTATGCCTAAAGCTGAGGTTAGATTATCTGCAGGTAGAACACATATGAGTAAAGAAGGACAAGCAATGTGCTTTATGGCTGGTGCGAGTTCTATTTTTGCTGGAGATAAATTATTAACTACACCTAATCCTGAATATAATGAGGATATGGAAATGTTTAAGATTTTAGGGGTAAAACCTAAAGCAGCTTTTACTGCTGGAGAACAACCTTCAACTAACGAATCTTACAAAGAGGTTAACGAAGAAGGAAGAGAAAAATGGAGTAGACCAGCTCATGATATTGATAGAAATATAGAGGCAACAGAAAAAGGGAAAGCTGCAAGAAGAGAGTTGAAGGAAACTAAATAGTTTTTATGAAGTCTCATTTCAAAAATATTGAGCAAAAATTATCTAATCGTAAATCTGAAAATGCTTTACGAGAACTAAAATTCAATGAGAATTTGGTTGATTTTTGTTCTAATGATTATTTGGGTCTTGCAACAGAGTCTAAAGTTCATATTTTGGATGAAGTTGTTAATGAGACATTTGGAGCAACAGGTTCTCGATTAATTTCAGGTAACCATAAAGTGACTGAAGAGGTTGAGGCCTTTTTAGCAGCTTATTATAAAGCTGAATCTGCTTTAATATTCAATTCTGGTTATAACGCCAATATTGGGTTGTTTTCTTGTCTACCACAAAGGGGAGATACTATTATTTATGACGAATTAATTCATGCTTCTATTCGTGATGGAATTCGATTAAGTAACTCCAACTCATTTTCTTTTAAGCATAATGATATAAATGCTTTAGAAGAAAAAATTAATAAAGCCAAAGGGAATGTTTGGATAGCTGTGGAGTCTATTTACTCTATGGATGGAGATGAAGCACCTTTAAAAGAAATCGTTGAGGTTTGTAAAAAATACGATGCTGCTTTAACAGTTGATGAAGCTCATGCTTGTGGAGTTTTTGGAGATAAAGGAGAAGGATTAGTTGTTGAATATGGTTTAGAGAATGAAGTTTTTGCTCGTGTTGCTACTTTCGGAAAAGCATTAGGCTCTCATGGAGCAATAGTTCTTGGTAATAAATTACTTCGTGATTATTTAATTAATTATTCACGAGCATTTATATATACTACAGCATTGCCTTTGCCAAGCATTTTTGCTATAAAAAAGGCACATACTTTTTTAAAGGGAAATATAGAAAGAATTCAGGTGTTGAAAGATTTGATAAGTTATTTCAAATTCAAAATTCAAAATTCAAAATTCAAAATTGTTGTTAGCGATAGCTCGATACAATGTATAGTTATACCTGGTAATGATGCCGTAAAGGCTTTGGCAGAAAAAGTTCAAAATAATGGGTTTGATGTTCGTCCTATACTATCACCAACAGTACCAAAAGGAGAGGAGCGTTTACGTATTTGCATTCATGCATTTAACACGAAGGCCCAAATTGATGGGTTATTTAAAGCAATAGGAATTTAGTTATGAGAAAAATATTTGTAACAGGAATAGGAACTGATGTTGGTAAAACAGTTGTTTCAGCAATATTAACGGAGGCTTTAGAAGCAGATTATTGGAAACCAGTTCAGGCTGGAGATTTGGAGAACTCTGACTCTATAAAAGTACAGAATTTAATTTCAAATAAAAAAACAGTAATTCATTCTGAGGGAATAAAATTAAACTCTTCAATGTCTCCTCATGCAGCAGCGGAGATCGATAATGTAGAGATTAAACTTTCTAATTTTAAGCTTCCCGAAACCAATAATAATTTAATTGTTGAAGGTGCTGGAGGGTTGATGGTTCCTTTAAACAATAAAGATTTAATTATTGACTTGATTAAAGAACTCGATATTGAAGTTGTATTAGTTTCTCAGAATTATTTAGGAAGTATTAATCATACCATCTTAAGTTTAGATACTTTAAAAAATAGAGGAATTAAAGTTTTAGGAATTATATTTAATGGTGCTCAAAATGTTGAAACTGAAAAGTATGTTTTAAACTATTCAGGTTTAAACTGTTTGGGAAGAATTCAGCAGCATAAAGAACTCAATAAAGAAATAATATTGGAGTACAAATCTCAATTTAGTAATATTTGGTAAAGTGAGTTAATATCAATAAAGAGAAGGTGTGAGCGCCTTTACCTACAGGGAAAACACAATGGGAGATATTGTAAAATGAAATCACCCGCCTCAAGCCTCCTTTTAGCGAGCAAGTTAAAAAAATAAAAATGAGCGAATTAGTAGAGAAAGATTTAAAATACATATGGCATCCTTTTAATCATAAGGGGACCGAAATTATTCCAATAGTTAAAGCTGAAGGAGCTTATCTTTTTGGAGAAGATGGTAAAAAGTACATTGATGGTTTTTCGAGTTGGTGGGTAAATATGCATGGGCATTGTCACCCATACATTGCTCAAGCAATTTCTAAGCAAGCATTAGAGTTGGAACATGTTGCTTTTGGAGGTTTTACGCATCCTCCTGCAGTAAAATTAGCTGAACGTTTAGTTCATTTATTACCAGATAATATTGATAAAATATTTTTCTCTGATAATGGTTCAACAGCAAATGAAGTAGCGTTGAAAATGGCTATTCAATATTGGTTTAATCAAGGAGAGAAACGTAATAAGTTTATAACGTTTAATAATGATTATCACGGAGATACTTTTGGAAGCATGAGTTTAACTGCTCGTGGAGGATTTAACGAGCCTTTTGAACGTTTTTTGTTTGATGTTCAGTTCATTGATACTCCAAATAAAGAAAACAGAGTAGCGTTGTTAAGTCGATTTGAAAATTTATTAAAATCGGATGATGTTGCAGCTTTTATTTTTGAGCCAATTGTTCAAGGTGCAGCAGGAATGTTAATGCATTCTCCAGAAATATTATCTGAGATGATAGCCTTGTGTCAGAAGTATAGTGTTATAACTATTGCAGATGAAGTGTTGACGGGGTTTTACCGTACAGGCAAATTTTTCTCATCAGATCATTTAGAATTTAAGCCAGATATTATCTGTTTATCAAAAGGGGTAACTGGTGGTTTTATGACAATGGGAATAACTGCTGTTGATGATAAAATATTTAAGGCTTTTGATTCTGATAATAAGAAACATACATTTTTACACGGACATTCTTATACTGGAAATACACTCGCCTGTGCAGCAGCTAATGCTAATTTAGATCTTTTTGAAAAAGAGGAAACGCAACAAAATATTAAAAGAATTGTAAAACAACAATTAGATTTTATAGCGTCTATTAAAAGTCATCCAAAATTAAGAGATGCACGTAATTTTGGAACTATTGCGGCAATTGAATTAGATACCGAAGGAGAAAGTAACTATTTTAATACAAAAGGTAACGATGCTTATAAATGGTTTATGGATAAAGGAATTGTAATTAGACCTTTAGGAAATGTTTTGATTATGATACCTCCTTATTGTATTAAAGAAGCTGACCTAAATTATATTTATGAGCAGATAGAGATCTTTTTAGGGCAGTAGTCTTATTTTAGATTATTCAATAAATCATGACTAATTTTTTTGTAAACATTTTCCTTGTCAGACTGAGTAATCTTTAGTTGATAATTTCGAATATTGGAAACTATTAAAGCTATTAGAAGAGTTAGTAATCCAGAAATAAAAATTGAGGCGATAATGTTTTCTATATTACAAGATATACATGTCTTAAACAAAGCATAGAATATTATAGTAATTAAAATTAATATCTCTAACCAATTAGATGCTACTTTAATTTTAAGCTGATTGTATTCTTTTTTAAACAAGATATCTCTATCCTTATATCTAAGTCTAATTTTTGAGGGTGCCATAACTATATATCAAGATTAACAGAGTAAATATAGTATGCTTTAAAGGTATTATAAGGTTACTTGTGACAAGATTTTAACTATCAACTGTTTATTAGTTAAGAACTGAGTTTTTAAATATCTTTGTATTTAACAAGATTCGGGTCATATTTTTTGTACAATTTATTGGATTAATAGTTTACCAGAGTATAGTAAGTTGTTCTTATCAGAAATAGAAATGATATAAGTTCCTGAAAACCATTTTTCTACATTTATTTTCTTTATTTCTGAAAATTCAGAATCAAAAATAACTTTTCCATTTAAGTCATAAATTTCTATTTTTTGATAAAGATGTGATGATGTATTTAAACTTTTTATCCAAATAAAACTGTCTGATGGGTTAGGGTAGACTATATAATTATCTTCTAACTTTATTGTGCTTTTCATACCTACGGATATGCCAGCATTGGCATAAGTGTATTCGCCTAATATTACACTATCTAAAACTACCCAGCCAAAAGCAAGGGTTGGACTAATAGTAGTTTTGGTATAATAAGAGTATTCTGTCCAGTCAGATTTAGGACTTTCTCTATAGAGTAAGATTAAACTATCCCCATTTACAGGAACTAAATCTAAATCTAAGAATCCATTAGAAAAGCGACCATCAAACTCTAATTTCATTGTAGCAGTAAAACCTGTTGGTATAATACCATCAATACTCCAATACCTATTTTCTGAAATTCTATAATTATTTACATTGTTTTTAATTGGATCAGGAGCAACCCAATGATGTTCTATTTGTAAAAGAACAGAATCCACAACATTACTTACAGTTAATGTTTTTACTAACCCTAGATCATTAAGATCAGTATAATTTCCAGGGGTTTTTATGATTACTTGTTTATCTGTTCTTGCTTGATTTAATTTGTTTCCTTCATTAAGAATGTATACCGCTGGGTTAAATGGAATAGTAACATTGTCTGATGAGTACTGACCAGATGCTGTAATATTAGTTTTGTAAGGATTCCAGTTATTGTCATAAAATGTAATTTCTAATGGAACTCCTAAATGGAAGATTGTTGCTCCTCTCAATTTTTGTTGGATGTGAATTTCAATGTCAAAATTAGGTCCATTAGAATTTACTTCAATAGAATCAACAGCAAAGTGAGAAAATCCTGGAGAGAAAACCCAGCCATTAAAAAAGTTAGTCATATCAATTCCTGTAGAAGTTGTTAATTCATCTCTAAACTGTGCAGCATTAATGTTTCTAAATTTATAGTTATCGGTAATAGATTTTAGGCCTACGAAAAACAGCGAATCACCCAAATAAGCTCTCATATTATGAGCAACTAAAGCTCCTTTTTGATAGGTGTGCTCTCCATATGTGTATTCATGAGGAACACCAGATATTGCTCTAAATCCACCTTCGTTTAGATGGGTTTTTTGTATAACATTTTTATTGTTAGATTTAATCACGTCTAAAGAGGTTGGATAATCATATACCTTCTCTAAAAAGAGATGCTCTGAATAAACAGCCATTCCTTCATTTATCCACATGTCTTCTGCTGTTTCACAGGTGACTAAATCTCCCCACCAATGGTGTGCAAATTCATGCGCCATTAAGGTTTCGTTCCCTAAATTTCCGTTTACAGCATATTGTGGGTAAGCTATGTTGGTTGCATGTTCCATTGCTCCTCCAGAAAACGGAACAATAGAGAAGCCAACTTTATTCCATAAATAAGGACCATACCCCAATTCGTAAGCATCAAAAGCCCCATTTAAATTTGCAAAAGAATTTTTCATATTGGTAGTATCTGATGCTGAAGAAACTAACTCAACAGGGATAGGACCATTTATTCCATTAAACGTTTGATGAACTGTTTGGTAATCTGAAATTGCAATACAAGCAAGATAGGTTGGAATTTCTTCATTTAAAACCCATTTTCTTGAAATAGTGTCTCCTGATAAAACTGTTTCACTTATTAACTCCCCATTACAATGCGCTCTTTTTCCGTTTGATGTAATGATATTAAATTCATAGGACGATTTCTCTATAAAATTATCAAAACACGGAAACCAGACTCTTCCATAAACATGAGGATTGTCGTTAAAACCAACACCTAAGTTAAAAGCATAGTTTCCACTAAAATAAAATCCACCCCAACCAGAAGGATCTGTTTGTGGACTTCCATTGTAGTAAACAATTAAATTAGAAGTGTCAGAAGTGTTAACTGTTGATGCAAGTGTAACGTTTATAAGCGTATCATTATGACTAAATATCAGTGAAGTGCCATTAGAAGTTATAGAGTCTACATTAAGTCCTTGAAGGTCTAAATCAATAGAGTTTATATTATTAACTTTGGGAGTAAATATGACTTTGCAATTACCATTTATCTGTTGTCCAGAAAAGTTTGTAACATCTAAATTAATTTGATAATTAAGAATGTCAATGGTATCACTTCTGCTATTTAACGCTTTTTTATTTGTTTGAGCTTTAATATAAAAAGAAAATAAAATGAGTAGAATTAATACGAGGTTTTTTTTCATAATATGTAATATATAAAATAAAGTTACTTAAAAGAATATAATTTACCGTTGATGGATTGGAACTACACTTAAAATAATAATTGTATTCCTATTCTGTAATTAGGAGTGTTTTGGAATTTAATTTTGTTATTTTTATAACAGTAAAAACCAATCGAACTATTGTATTGCTATGAAGCCATCTACAGAGCTATTTCAACTTGTTAAATCTTTATCTAAATCTGAAAAAAGATACTTCAAACTTTCTTCCTCTTTACAGTCGGGAGAAAAAAATTACATGAAACTCTTTGATGCTATTGAATGTCAATTAGAATATGATGAGGATGCTCTGAAGAATAAGTTTCGTGGAGAAACATTTATTAATCATTTACCTTCTGAAAAAAATCATTTATATAACCTTATTCTTAAAAGTCTAAGGGGTTTTTATTCTGATAAATCTGCAGCAGCAATTTTACAGGAGCAAATCCGTAACATTGAATTGCTAGTGGATAGGGCATTATATAAGGAGTGTAGTAAAATCATTCGAAAGGCTAAGAAAATGGCTTACGATTATGAGAAATATTATTTTCTATTGGATTTGATAGATTGGGAAAAAACATTAGTTGAAGAGGAATATTTAAGAGGAGATTTTGACAAGGATTTAACCAAGTTAGTAAAAGAAGAAAGTGAATGCTTAGAAAAGTTGAGGAATTTAGCTGAATATCAAATTTTATATTCAAAGATTAATTACGTTTTTAGAACTGGAGGTTATATTAGAACTGGAGAAGAACAAGTAATTGTTGATGAAATAGCTAATTATCATTTGATTAAGGGAAAGAATACCGCATTATCTACCAAAGCAGCTACAGCTTGTTATTACATTAAAGGCTTGTGCGCAACTACAGAAAGAAATTTGGATGATACGCACACCAACTTTTCTAAGGTTGTAAAAATAATGGAAGAGAACCCAATGATTATGAGGGAGCTTCCTAAAAGGTATGTAAAGGCATTAAATAATGTGATGTTTTCGTATATGGATTATGGTGATTGGGAGAACTGTAATGCAATGATAGAAAAACTTAAAGGTTTGGCTAAACTTAAAGGTTTTGAAAGTGCAGATGTACAATTAAAACTCTTTACCTATCCTCATAATGCTGAATTGCTTGTAAATATTACTAGGGGTAATTTTGAAAAGGCAATTACGGATGTAGTCCCCGCTATTATTAATGGATTAGATGAATATGATATTAAAATTAATAATGAGGAGGTAATGCTTTTTTATTACAATATTTCTAGAGTCTATTTTGGTGCAGGAGATTACAAAGCTGCCTTAAAATATATAAATCTGGTATTAAATAATAGTGAAACTGGTTTAAGAGAGGATGTATACACCTTTGCACGTTTAGTTAATCTGGTGATTCATTATGAATTAGGAAATTATGATTTACTAGATTACACGATAAAATCGGCTAAGCGTTTTGTAGCTAAAAGTCAAAAGAATTACAAATTTGAGAATGTGTTTTTAAAGGACTTTAAAAAACTTTTAAAGAATAAGGATACTGGAACAATGCAAGAGTTATTTCAGGATTTTAAAAATGAATTAACAGAAGTTCTAAAAGATCCTTATGAGCAAGCGGCTAATGAGTATTTCGATTTTATTTCTTGGCTAGATGCTAGAATTGAAAATAAAACATTTGCAGAAGTAGTTATTAGTAAATTAGCCTAAAGACGTTGTTTTACTGCTTCATACATAATTATACCTGCAGCTACAGAAACATTTAAAGACGCAATTTCTCCAGCCATTGGAATTTTAGCTTTATCATCGGCCAATCTTAATATCTGATTAGATATTCCAAACTCTTCACTACCCATAACTATAGCAGTAGGAGAAGTGTAATCTACATCGTAAATAGTTTGTTCCGTTTTTTCTGTACAGCCAACAATTCTAATTCCACTAGCTTGTAAATACATAGCAGCATCGGTTAGGTTATCAACTTTACATACTGGAATTGTATGTAATGCTCCAGCTGAAGTTTTAATAGCATCAGCATTAATTTGAGCTGATTCTCTTTTGGGAACAACAATTGCATGAACTCCAGCACATTCTGCTGTTCTGGCAATTGCTCCAAAATTTCTAACATCAGTTAACTTATCTAGTAATAAAATAAGAGGGTTTTTTCCTTCTTCAAAAAGGGTTGGAACAATGGTTTCAATATCAGCCATATCAATAGGTGAGATAAAAGCCATAACACCTTGGTGATTTCCAGTTGTATGTTTATTTAGTTTTTGAATTGGAACATGAGAAAAAGCTATTTTACCTTTTTTAACTGCTTTACGCAACTCTGTTAAGCCAGGGCCTTTAATATCTCGTTGGATGTATAATTTGTCAATTGCTTTACCAGCATTAATAGCTTCAATTACTGGGTGAACTCCAAATATGATATTTTCTTTTTCCATACCGCGAAATTAGGTAAATTGGTTTGTTAGACAAAACCTAATCATTTGTATTAGAAAAAGAGTAATGATTAAGTAACCGAACTTTTTAAAAATGGATGCAATCCAAGTTGCCACCTTATTTTTTTGGAATTAAGAATTTCGTTTAACGCTATTCTATGTCATGTTTTAATTTGATATAAAATGTTTTTAAATGAAGTTCGTGTTTTTATCCGATAAAGTCAATCAGTTTATTTTTTTGGATTACCTTTAACATCAAAATAAAATTGATGTCAAAAAAAGTAATGATTGTTGTTGGTACGCGTCCCAACTTTATAAAAATAACTCAATTTCAAAAAGAGTTTGAAGCTTATGGAGATGAGTTTGAGTACATATTAGTTCATACTCAACAGCATTACGATGAAAATATGTCTAACATATTTTTTAAGCAATTAAAGTTAAAAGAACCAGAATATCTTAATGTTTCTCCTGGGAGCCCTTCCAATCAAATAGGTCAGTGTATTATAGAAATAGAAAAAGCAGTTCTTAAACATAAACCAGATGCTTTAGTTGTTGTTGGAGATGTAAATTCAACCTTAGCAGGAGCTATTGTAGGAAATAAAACTGGCACAAAATTATTTCATTTAGAAAGTGGATTAAGAAGTTATGATAATGAAATGCCAGAAGAGATAAATCGATTAATTACCGATTTAGTTGCCGATGGATTTTTTGTAACAGAGCAAAGTGGTTATGATAATTTAATTGAAGCTGGAAAAACCGAAGACCAAATTCATTTTGTAGGAAATACAATGATAGATACTTTGGTATCCTTTGATAAGGTTATCCAGAAAAATAATATTTTAGAAGAGTTAGGCTTAGAAGAGAAGAGTTTTGTTTTAATGACAATGCATAGACCAAGTAATGTAGATACTAAAGAGCGTTTAGAGATTTTATTAAACATTATTGGTAAAGTATCAGAGAACAGTCATTTAATAATTCCTATTCATCATAGAACAAAAAACAGTTTAGTTAAACATGGTTTATTTGAACAATTAGAGAATAACTCTAAAGTAATAATTACAGAAGCTTTAAATTATTTGTCCTTTCAAAAGCTGATTAGTACTTGTAAATATGTATTAACGGATAGTGGAGGAATACAAGAAGAAACTACGTTTAGACAAGTTCCTTGTTTAACATTAAGAGAAAATACAGAACGGCCGAGTACAATAACAATTGGAACTAACGAATTAGTTGAATATAACTTTGAGGCAGTTTCTAAAAAGATTAATGAAATAGAGAGCGGTACATATAAAACCGGTAAAATTCCACCAAATTGGGATGGAAAAGCAACTAGGCGTATTGTTAAAGTATTAAGAAAAAAACTATAAAAAATAGAAAGATGAACGAACAATCAGATGAGGGTTTAGCTCACGAAAACAAAATGGGGATGTACGATGAACGTGTTGGTTTTGGAAGGCGTTTTGGTGCTTATATGTTAGATGTTTTAGTAATGATAGTTTTAGGCTATATTATTAGTTCTGTTATTGGAGAACAACTGGTAGAGTTGTTTTTTAGTGATCAATTGGCTGAAGCTGAGGTTTCTCGGGCTGTATTTGAAGGTATGGGATTTGATTATATGGGCGTAATTACAAAAATGACTATTATAACAGCTGGAACATCAATTGTAGCTGTTCTTCTTTTTCTTATGGAAGGATTAAAAGGACAGTCTTTTGGTAAAATGATGTTAAAGATTGAAAATACCAATATTGATGGATCGGAAGCTGATGCTAAAAAGTTATGGATTAGGTCATTATTAAAGTATGGGAGTACTATTTTATCCTTATTAGGAGGTTTGATTGGCTTATCTTTTATTGGAACCATAGGGAGTTTTTGGTGGTGGGTAATTTTTATTGGATTCTTTTTTGCTTTTGCAGAGAAAAAACAAACTATACATGATATGATTGCTAGAACAGTCGTTTCTTGGAAATAATTTTTTAATTATAAGAAATTATCTTATTAGAGAATTCTTAACCGTTTAACACAATTTAACTAAAGTATTAAAGCTTTATTTTTAATTTTGTGCTTCTAAATGAAGTATTTCGGATTAATTTTTTTTCTTTTAAGTACAAAACTTATTATTGGTCAAGTATCTGATAAACAATTATCAGTATTAAAATCAATTGATGCAATTCGCGTTGAAAACCCTCCAAAAATGGATGGTGTTTTAGATGAAGAAGTTTGGAAAAAACCTCCAATTGCTACCGATTTTATTCAAGGAGAACCATATCCAGGAAAAAAGGCTTCACAAAAAACAGAAGTTAGAGTTTTATATGATAATACGGCCATTTATATTGGAGCTACTCTTCATGATGTATCTAAAGACAGTATTATAAGACAGTTGAGTCAAAGAGATAATGAAGATAACACAGATGTTTTTGCTGTTTTTTTAGATACGTATAATGATGATCAAAGCGGATATGGATTTGTAGTTCACCCTACAGGTGTTCAATGGGATGCCCGTTTTTCTCAAGAACAGGGTCAAGATGTATCTTGGAATGCGGTATGGATTAGTGAGGTAACTATAGATGATAATGGATGGTATATTGAAATAAAAATTCCTTATTCTGCTATTCGTTTTCCAGATAATAAAATTCAAGAATGGGGAATTAATTTTTCTAGAAAAATTAGAAGACATCGAGAATTTAGTCATTGGACTCCAATTGATCCTAAGGTTAGTGGCTTTGTAAATCAATGGGGTAGTTTAGAAGGAATTGAGAATATTGAAGCACCTGTTCGGTTAGCTTTTTTGCCATATATATCTTCTTATTTAGAACATTACCCCTATAATGTTGACGGCAAAAGTAATTACTCAAAATCTATTAATGGTGGAATGGACTTGAAGTATGGTATTAATGATGCCTTTACATTGGATTTAACTTTAATTCCTGATTTTGGTCAGGTTCAGTCTGATAATCAGGTATTAAATCTTTCACCATTTGAGGTTCGGTTTGATGAGAACAGACCTTTTTTTACTGAAGGGACAGAACTTTTCAATAAAGGAGGTTTGTTTTATTCAAGAAGATTAGGAGGGACTCCAATAGATTATTCTACTGCGGATAATAATTTGGGAATGAATGAAGAGGTAATTGAAAATCCTGGAGAAACACAATTAGTTAATGCCACTAAAATATCAGGAAGAACAAAAAGCGGGTTAGGGATTGGAGTGTTTAATGGAGTTACAAAAAATATGTTTGCTACCATTGAGGATAGTGTAACAAGCCAAACACGTAAGGTTTTAACTGACCCTCTTACAAATTATAATGTTTTAGTATTGGATCAAAATTTAAAAAACAACTCTTATGCTACTTTAATTAATACAAATGTAACCAGAAGCGGAAGTTATTATGATGCCAATGTAACACGAGGTATGTTTAAGTTAAATGATAAAGAAAATATATTTTCAATAGAAGCAGGAGGAACCCTTTCTCAGAAGTATTATATTGATTCTTTAAGTCTTGGTCATGCCGCAAATGTTGAATTTAGTAAAGAAGGAGGAAACTTAAAGTATGGGATTGATTATTATGAAGAAAGCGATACTTATGATCCAAATGATTTAGGCTTTTTATATAACAATAATAGTAGAGGAGGGAGTGCTTATGTTGGATATGATGTATATGAACCATATTCTGTTTTTTTAAAATCCTGGTCGGAGTTAGAGGTTGTTTATGAGCGTTTGTTTAACCCTAATAAATTTACAACCCTTGGTGTTATGGGAGAGGTTGGTGTAACTTTTAGAAATTTTTTATCAACAGGAATTAGTTATAGGATTGATCCAGTTGAAATTTATGACTTTTTTGAACCTAGAGTTTGGGGAAGGTATTATGCGATGCAGTCAAGTAATAATATTGGAGGTTGGATTTCCAGCGATTATAGAAAAACGATAGCTATAGATATCAATTCTAATTTTAGAAAATTTAATGAAGCTGGTAGATATCGATTTAACATTACAATATCTCCGCGAATACGTTTTAGTGATAAATTTTCTATGATTTATGAATTGGCGAGATATGGCTTCACAAATGATGAGGGAGCAGCAATTGATTTGTCTGGTGATGGAACAATTATTAGCGATGATATTATCTTTGGAAAACGTGATCAAACTACTTATACCAATATTCTTTCGGCAAGTTATATATTTACTAATAGAATGGGATTAACATTAAGAGCTAGACATTATTGGTCAAAAGTTGATTACCGAACGTTCCATATTTTAGATCAAAAAGGACATTTAACTCCTTCAATTTATAATGGTTTAGATACTGATGGTTCCTCTTTACATAATAGTAATTTTAATGCCTTTAGTATTGATATGGCTTATCGTTGGGTGTTTTCTCCTGGTAGTGAGTTAAGTTTAGTTTTTAAAACGAACCTAACCACTTTTGATAATAATATATCAAAATCATACTCTAACAATTTTAAGAATACTTTAGAAGCCGATCAGACTAAAAGTATTTCTTTAAAAGTATTGTATTACATTGACTACTTGTCGTTAAAGAAGAAACAGAAATAGTTAATTTTATCAGATGAAATTTAAACTCTACAGTCTAATAATTCTTGTTGCCAGCTTTGTTAATGTAAATGCTCAAACAGAAATTGTAGCTGCTCCGGGTGAGTATGTAGAAGCACAAAATTATGGAGGAAAGGTAGAGTTTAAAAGGTTTTTTCAACAAGAAATTAACTACCCAAAAAAGGCATTAGCCAATAAAACAGAAGGTACAGTTGAGGTTTCTTGTATTGTAGATTTAAAAGGGAATACAAGAAAAATACACATAAAAAAATCACTATCTCTAGAGTTAGATACTGAAGCAATTCGGTTATATAAAATGTTGCTATTTAATCCATCAACTTATCTGGGAGATAAAATAACGACTTACAGTACATTAAAATTTAAATTTTCTATAACAAAATTCAAACGTTATTGTAAAAAGAGAGGGTATAAAAATATTGAAATAACTGATTCGGTTAATAACACGATTTATTTAGATAATCAGGTGAAAATAAAACCAAAAATTGTGTTTAGCGATAGTTTAGAAAATATTTCAAGCTTTATTTACAAAAATCTAAAGTATCCAGAGGGAACATTAAGGTTAAATATTACTGGACTGGTAAAATTGTTTTTTGTTATAGAACCAACAGGAAGAATAACGAATATTAAAGTATTAAAAGATGTTGGAGGAGGAGCTACAAATGAAGCGATTCGTTTATTGAAATTAACCAAATGGAGAGCAGGAAAAAAAGATGGGATTCCAGTACGAGTTTCAAAAGAATTTGAAGTGAATTTTAATCTTTCAAATGATGCGGGAATGGATTATGTTCCATCAAGTTACTAGCCTTTAATTTTACCAATTAAGCTGTTAAATCTTGTTATTTGCAAAAATAGAATCTACTTTTGTATGAAATTTAATTAAGTTATGATTAAAATACTGTTTTTTAGATGTTTAACAATGCTATTTGTCTTTACAACTAGTCTTGTTTTTGCACAAGAAAAAGGTTCTTTTAAATTGGCAAATGAACTTTTTAATGATGGTAATTTTAAGGCAGCTTTAGAAGAGTATTTGCAGTTATTGGAAACAAACTCAAAAGAAATTAATCTTAATTATAAAACGGGCGTTTGCTACCTAAATACCAATATTGATAAGGCCAATGCAATTCCATACTTAGAAAAAACACTTTCTTTAGATAATATTGATCCAAATACTTATTACCTCTTGGGTAGAGCCTATCATTATGCTTATCGTTTTCCTGAGGCGATAAAAATGTTTGAACAGTTCAAAATAATTAATAAAGGTAATTCAGTAAATTTACAAGATGTTGAAAAGCAAATAGAATACGCTTATAATGCTGTTGAAATAATGAAGTTTCCATTAAATGTTACATTTAAGAACATGGGAGCTGCTATTAATTCAGATAAACCTGATTATTACCCGTTTGTTCCTTTGGATGAATCTTTTTTAGTTTATAATACTAAACGTGATGATGGGAGCAATAAATTAACGGATGGGAGCTTTAATACTGAAATTTATATTTCCAAGGTCAAAAATGGGAGCTTTGGTACAGCAATAAAATTAGATCAAAATATTAACTCTTTAGATGGGTCAGAAGAGATTGTTGGTCTTTCTGGTAAAGGTAATAAAATGTTATTGTATTTTGAAAATGAAGATCACTATGGAAATCTCTTTATTGCAGACTATTTAGATGAACAGGTTCAAAACCTGATGGAATTACCTAAAGTAATTAACTCTAAAAATCATGAAATTTCGGCAACTATAGATAAGTATGGTTCGGTGGTATATTTTGCTAGTGATAGAGAAGGAGGCTATGGAGGTGTTGACATTTATAGCTCAAGAAAATTGCCAAATGGTAAATGGGGTCCTCCTCAAAATTTAGGACCAAATATAAATACAGAATATGATGAAGACTTTCCAAATATAACTGCAGATAATAAAACACTATTTTTCAGTTCAAAAGGACATACTTCTATGGGAGGTTATGATATTTTTAAAGCCTCATGGAGTTCTGTAAAAAGAAATTGGGGAGATATAAATAATATTGGTTATCCTCTAAATACACCTGAAGATAACACAAACTTTAGATCTTCAAAGAATGGTAGAACTGGATATATTTCTGCTTTAAGAGAAAAAGGATTTGGAGATTTAGATGTATACAGTGTTACTTTTAATGAGGTAGATCCTGAATATACGGTTCTTAAAGGGCATGTTAAAAGTTCAGATTCTACTCAAATAAAGGATGTATTTATTTCTGTTTTAGATAAATATACTGATGAGCTTTATGGAAATTATATAACCAATCCAATAACAGGTAGATATGTTATTATTTTACCTCCAGGAAAGTTTAATCTTTTGGTTGAGGTACCAGGGTTTAAAATTATTACAGAAGATATTGAAGTTTTAGGAAAGAACTCTTTTCGAAGCCTAATTAAAAAAGATTATATATTAAATCCTGAGGGTTTATAAACCATTATAAAAATTAATGAATCCATTTATTAAAGACATACAGAACCAATATAAAAATGGTTCGATATTAATTAAACTCATTTTTATAAATGTAGCAGTATTTTTAGTTGTTAATGTTATAGGGAGTTTACTGCATCTTTTTAATATTACTAATGGGGTTGACCTTTTTATTAGTTGGTTGGCTTTACCTTCTGATGTTTCAGAATTAGTATTTAAACCTTGGACTTTAATAACCTACATGTTTTTGCACAAGGATTTATTTCATATGCTTTTTAATATGTTGGTGCTGTATTTTGGTAGTCAGATATTCAATCAGTTTTTGAATGAAAAGAAATTACTTGTCACCTATCTTTTGGGAGGCTTGTCTGGAGGAATATTATATGTTTTAGCTTTTAATGTATTTCCAGTATTTGAATCTAGTGTTTCAAATTCTATAGCTTTAGGTGCTTCAGCTTCTGTTATGGCAATATTAATTGGAGCAGCTACTTATGTTCCAAATTTTGTAGTAAAACTTATTTTTTTAGGGAATGTAAAGTTGAAATATATAGCAATGGTTTATTTAGTTATGGATATTGTTAAAATACAAGGGAGTAATTCTGGTGGTCATATTGCTCATTTAGGAGGAGCTATTTTTGGTTTTTTCTTTATCCAACAATTAAAAAAAGGAAATGATTTTACGCTAGGGTTTAGCCGTTTTTTAGATTATTTGATTGTTATGTTTAAACCACGAAAGAATATGAAAGTAGTTTACAAAAAACAAGGTAAAACGAAATCTAATGCAGATTATAACAATCAAAAAGTAAATAATCAAAAGAAGGTTGATAGTATTTTAGACAAAATATCAAAATCTGGCTACGATAGCTTGTCAGCAGATGAAAAATCTATTTTGTTTGATGCCAGTAAAAAATAGTTCATAGTTTTTGGTGTTTAGTCTTGGGAATATTTATTTTAAACTAAAAACTCGTTAAACCATCTTCTTCAATTCCATCATTTCATCACGTAAACGAGCAGCTTCAATAAAGTCTTGTTCTTTTGCTGCTTTCTTCATTTTACGTTCGGTTTCTTTTAGAAGCTTTCCAATTTCATCTTTTTTCATGTATTGTACAACAGGGTCAGCAGCAATACTTGGAGCATCACTAATTGCATCAATATCGTAAGCTTCTTCTATAACTTTAGTCTGTCCTAAAATCTGTTTTTTAGACTTGTTTAATCCTTGTGGTATAATTCCATGTTTAGCATTGTACTTTGCTTGTATTATTCTTCGTCTATCAGTTTCGTCAATGGTTTTTTGCATCGATTTAGTTACTTTATCTGCATACATGATAACACGGCCGTTAACATTACGAGCAGCTCTACCTGATGTTTGTGTAAGTGAACGTTCAGAGCGCAAAAAACCTTCTTTATCGGCATCTAAAATAGCAACTAGCGATACCTCTGGCAAATCCAATCCTTCTCTTAATAAATTAACTCCGATTAAAGCATCAAATACTCCTAAACGGAGCTCTCTTAATATTTCAACCCTTTCTAAAGTATCAACTTCAGAATGAATATACCGACAACGAATTCCTGCATTACCAAAGTATTTATCTAATTCTTCAGCCATTCGTTTAGTTAAGGTAGTAACTAAAACACGCTCATCTTTTTCGGCTCTGATTACTATTTCTTCCATTAAATCATCAATCTGATTTAAACTAGGTCTCACTTCAATAATTGGATCAAGTAAACCTGTAGGACGAATAACTTGCTCTACCACAACACCTTCTGATTGATTTAACTCATAATCGGCAGGAGTTGCACTTAAATATATGGTTTGACCAAGAATAGACGCAAACTCATCAAATTTTAATGGTCTATTATCCATTGCAGAAGGCAAACGGAAACCGTATTCAACTAAGTTTTGTTTTCGAGATCTATCTCCACCATACATTGCTCCAACTTGCGAAACTGTTACGTGACTTTCATCAATAACCATTAAAAAGTCTTTAGGAAAATAGTCAATTAGGCAAAATGGACGAGTACCTTCAGGTCGTCTATCAAAATAACGAGAATAATTCTCAATACCAGAACAGTATCCTAATTCACGCATCATTTCTAAATCATAGGTAACTCTATCTTCAATTCGTTTGGCTTCTAAATGTTTGCCAATCTCTTTGTAATAATCAACCTGTTTTACTAAATCACCTTGTATTTCGTGAATAGCACCTTGCAATCTATCTTTAGTTGTATTAAATATACTTGCAGGGTAAATATTGAGGTAGTCAAACTCTTCTAGGGTGTTCCCGTTAATAGGATCAAAAGATTCTATTTCTTCTATTTCATCTCCAAAAAAGTAAATACGGTAAGCGATTTCTGCATAACCAGGGTATATGTCAACAGTATCTCCTTTTACTCTAAAGTTTCCTCGACTAAAATCGCTTTCTGTTCTAGAGTATAAGGCTTGAACCAATTGTAGTAAAAACTTATTCCTGCTAATCACATCGCCCGTTTTTATTTTAACAATGTTATCCTGAAAATCATCAGGGTTTCCAATACCATAGATACAGGAAACAGAAGCAATTACAATTACATCTTGTCTACCAGATAGGAGGGAGGTAGTTGTACTTAAACGTAATTTCTCAATCTCCTCATTAATGGCCATATCTTTCTCAATGAAAGTATC
>CEWR01159200.1_pt1 | contig 21478 bp, 22 predicted proteins | sample 356321 | NCBI WGS metagenome assembly CEWR01 (sample SAMEA2621551, study PRJEB7988) | marine metagenome | biome: marine biome (ENVO:00000447); feature: mesopelagic zone (ENVO:00000213); material: "saline water (ENVO:00002010), including plankton (ENVO:xxxxxxxx)" | depth 790 m
ACTTATATTTAATAAAAGTTTGGAATGGATTGTTTTTTAAAAACCTAAGACCTTATGCATTGGACTATAAAACCTAAACCAGATCCAAATAAAGTAGCTCATTTATCTAAGGAATTGGGAGTAAATACTACCACATCATTTCTTTTAATACAACGTGGGATTGAAACTTTTGAGGATGCTAAAAACTTTTTTAGACCTGACTTAAAAGATCTTCACGATCCTTTTTTAATGAAGGATATGGAGAAAGCGGTTGCTAGAATTGAGGAAGCCATTCTTAATCAAGAAAATATATTAGTATTTGGAGATTACGATGTAGATGGCACTACAAGTGTTGCTTTACTGTCCTCTTATTTATTAACGTATTATCCAAATGTAGCTACTTATATTCCGGATAGATACGATGAAGGTTATGGTATTTCCTATAAAGGAATTGATTTTGCAGAGGACAATAATTTCTCCTTAATTATTGCTTTAGATTGTGGTATTAAAGCCATTGATAAAGTTGATTACGCTTCAAAAAAAGGAGTTGATTTTATTATATGTGACCATCACAGACCTGGAGTTAAAATTCCAAATGCAAAAGCAGTACTTGATCCAAAACGTGATGATTGCAATTATCCTTTTAAAGAATTATGTGGTTGCGGAGTTGGATTTAAATTAATTCAAGCCTTGGCTTCCAAAAAAGGAGAAACGATTGATGATTTGTTACTCTATTTAGATTTGGTGGCTACCGCAATAGGAGCTGATATCGTTCCAATAGTTGATGAAAACAGAATTTTAGCATACCACGGTTTAAAGGTAATTAATCAAAATCCTCGACCTGGCTTTAAAGCCATTATAGAACAAGTTAAAAAGGAAACATTAACAATTACTGATGTGGTTTTTATAATCGCACCTCGAATCAATGCGGCAGGTAGAATGAAACATGGAAATCATGCGGTTACACTCCTTTGCGAAACCGATTCCGATTTAGCTGCCCAATATGCTAATGAAATCGACACCTATAATACCGATAGGCGTGATACCGACAAGCGAATCACTATTGAAGCTTTAGATCAAATAGAAGAACATAAAGAACAAGAAGGTTTTACGACGGTTGTTTATAAAGAAAATTGGCACAAAGGTGTTATTGGTATTGTAGCTTCTAGGTTAATAGAAACGTATTATAGACCGACCTTAGTTTTTACAAAAAGTGGTCATGTTTTAGCAGCTTCAGCCAGAAGTGTAAAAGGATTTGATGTTTACAATGCTTTGGAACAATGTTCAGAATTTATAGAGCAATTTGGCGGACATAAATATGCAGCAGGATTAACTTTATTGGAAGCTAATTATGGAAAGTTTAAAGCTCAATTTGAAAAAGTAGTTTCAGAAACAATAGATCCCAAATTACTTATTCCTGAGATTAGTATCGATTCACAAATTAACTTAACAGACATCACACCTAAATTTTATAGAATAATAAGTCAGTTTGCACCTTTTGGACCGGGTAATATGACACCGGTTTTTATGACTGAAGACATGCAAGATACTGGTTATGGAAAACAAGTAGGTGAAGATAAAACCCATTTACGATTTACCGCCACACAAAATGGAAAAGGAAAATTAATAGGTATTGGTTTTGGTTTGGGGGATCAAATTGAGCTCATCAAAAATAAAAAATTATTTAAAGCAGCCTATACAATTGATGAAAACGAATGGAATGGAAATTTAAGCCTGCAGTTAAAACTGAAGGATATTAAACACTAAGGATCTCATCATTTACTAGTAATTCTTCATTTCGCAATCGCAGAATAATTTGGGCAACAGCAATGGTGTCTTTTTCACAATAACGAATGATCCTATCGACATCATTTTCCTTATAAAAAACATCTCTAACTTCACTTCCATCAATGTCATCTTTTGGTGATGGTATTCCCAAAACGTGAGTCATTAATTTTAAAGAGGTATAGGTTTTATAATCCCCAAACTTCCATAATTCTAGCGTATCCAGATGAGGTACTTCCCAAGGTTTTTTCCCAAATAGATTTAGTTTAAAAGGAATGTCAATGCTATTAATAATCATTCTTCTGGCGATATAAGGGAAATCAAATTCTTTCCCATTATGAGCACACAACAGGTGATTTGCTTTATTAAAATGAGTTTCAAGTAAGGTTTTAAATTCATTTAGAATAGTATCTTCTTCACCATGAAAGGAGGTTACTCGAAAATTTCGTACCTCACCTTTAAAAACAAAATACCCTACCGAAATACAAACAATTTTCCCAAATTCAGCCCAGATTCCTGCTCTATCGTAAAACTCTTCTGGAGTAAACTCATCTTTTCTCTGGTAGTTGGTTTTTTGTTCCCAAAGCTGTTTTGCAGTGTCGTCTAATTCGCAAAAATTAGCAAATAAAGGAACCGTTTCAATATCTAGAAACAATACGTTTTCTAGTTTAATTCTTTTCAACATAATTTAGTTATTGTAATCGGGGAGGAATTATAAAGATAGTGAAATTAAAAAAGCGATTGTTGTTTAACAGGAGATTCGTGTTCTAAAAGCCATTTTTTACGATGCAACCCACCAGCATAACCAGTCAATGATCCATCTTTTCCAATTACTCTATGACAAGGAATAATAATTGAAATAGGGTTTTTACCATTCGCCGAAGCAGCAGCTCTTATTACTTTTGGATTTCCCAAACGATTGGCGATGGTCTGATAGGAAACCGTTTTAGAAAAAGTAATTTCTTGTAGTTTTTGCCATACTTTTTTCTGAAAATCAGTTCCTTCTGGGTTGAGTTTTAAGTTGAATTCGGTTCTAGTTCCTAGAAAATATTCTTGTAATTGTTCAACCGTTTTTTGTAATGTGGTAGGAATTTTTGTACTGGTCTCTTCTTCAGAATTTAAAAAATGAACTGAAGCTAATCCTTCTTTAGTGCCTTTAATTTCAAGGCTCCCAATGGGTGTATGTAAGTATACTGTATCCATAAATTACCAGCCACTATATTTTGGAGGTTCAATTTCGTTTAAATTCAAATAAACAATTAGTTGCCCTCTATGGTGCGTTACATGATCTTGTAGTAGATTTAATATTTGCAATTTACTTTTGGGTCCTGCAAAGAAATCAACCGTTTCTTTTAAGTCTTCGCCAGAAGTATTTTTAACAACCATAACCACAGCATCAAAAGCATTTCCTAATGCTAAAATTATTTCATTTTTGGTTTGTGGCAATTCTTTTTTCTTCTTTTTATATTCAATATCTGTAAAATAAGTAACACTCAACCAATCCATATTACCTTTAATATGGATTAATTGCTCTTTAAAAGTCATTTGTCTTTCGGTAGGTTTAAAACCGTAATTATTTTCAGGCATTGCTTCCGCAAGAGCAATAAGATAACTTTTTGAGTTTTCCCATTTTTCCAAAAAAGCCAGTTTTGGAGTTATTTGTTGTGCCATAATTGTGGAAAAATGTATTACAATTAGTAAAACTAAAAGTGTTATTTTGTTCATTGCTTTTTGTTTTAATAAAGAAACAATAAATTTATTGAGAATTTTTAATTTGTTAAAACTATAAAACTGATTTTATCAGTTTTTATTTATTAAAAAAGTCAGACCTTTATAAATTACAATACAAGCGTATGTTAACACTAGATAGTTTTAAATCTCTTGAGAATGGAGAAATAAATAAACAAGAATTTTTAAACCTCATTAAATCAGATATTTCTCCTGAAAAATTAGAAGAAGTTTTATATGATTTAGATTATGAAGAACAACTTTATAAGCTACAAGCCGAATTGGTTAATCTTCAAAAATGGGTAACTAAAAATAAAAAAAGAGTTTGTGTTATTTTTGAAGGTCGAGATGCTGCAGGAAAAGGAGGTTCTATAAGACGAATGACCGAGCATTTAAATCCTCGTGCTAGAAGAGTTGTGGCACTTGCCAAACCTACAGAAATAGAACAAGGGCAGTGGTATTTTAGAAGGTATATTAAAGAAATGCCCCACCCTGGAGAGCTTGTGTTTTTCGATAGAAGCTGGTATAATAGAGCGGTTGTAGAACCAGTTATGGGGTTCTGTTCTAAAGAACAATACAATAAGTTTATGATTCAAGTTCCCGAATTTGAACACTTACTTTATGAAGATGGAGTGATATTAATTAAGTTTTGGTTTTCGGTAACAAAAAAGGAGCAATTAAAAAGGTTTGAATCTCGTCTAGCAAGTCCATTAAAACGATGGAAATTTAGCCCTGTAGACCAAGAGGGTCAAAATAAATGGGATGTTTACACCCATTATAAAGATCAAATGTTTGCTAACACACACACCACATTTAGTCCTTGGATTATAATTAAAACGAATAACAAAAAGGAAGCACGTTTGGAAAGTTTGCGATATTTACTTTCTAGATTTGATTATGAAGGGAAAGGAAGTTCTGGAACTACTTTATTAGCAGACCCAAATATTGTGCAGCGTTATCATAGAACTTTAAAAAAAAGCGACACTAATGAAGGATAAAATCACCGAAAAAGACCTCAAACTATTAAATAAAAAAAAGGGTTTAAAGCTTTTTTTATCTAGAGAAACTTTCAGTATTTCTAGAGCGCTTAGGTATATGCGATATGAAAACAGATTAGATCAATTGCAAGAGGAATTGATTAAACTTCAGAAATGGGTAAAAAACAACGACGAAAAAATAGTTTTTGTTTTTGAAGGAAGAGATGCGGCTGGAAAGGGTGGTGCTATAAGAAGAATCACAGAACATTTAAATCCTAGAGAGTTTAAAGTAGTCGCTTTACCAAAACCTAGTGATGAAGAAATGGGACAATGGTATTTTCAACGGTATACTAATTTGTTACCTATGGAAGGAACTATGGTGTTCTTTGATAGGAGTTGGTATAACAGAGCAATTGTAGAACCTGTTAATGGTTTTTGTACCGATGAACAATATGAAATTTTTATGAATCAAGTAAATGACTTTGAGAGAATGATAACTGAATCTGGAGTACGACTGATTAAGTTTTATTTCTCTATTTCAAAAAACGAACAAGAAAAGAGATTCCAAGATATTATTGATAGCCCTATAAAAAAATGGAAGTTTAGTGCTGTCGATCAAAAAGCATTAGAACTTTGGGACGATTATACAGATTATAAAGATAAAATGTTCTCTAAAACTAATACCATAATTGCTCCCTGGAAAGTAATTAAAGCCAATAGAAAAACGAAGGCTAGGATAGAAGCTATAGAGCATGTTTTAATTAGTATACCTTATGAGAACAAGGATTTAGAAGTGATTAAACATGTGCATTTAGAAGATTAGAATTAGTTAGTAGGTTTCTAATTCTATAGAAGGTATAAAATTCCATATCTTTAATAATTATTTTACAATTATGAAACCAACAACTTTTAAATTATTATCAATTGCATTCCTTTTTATCTTCGGAATTCAATCTGAAAACACTTATTCGCAATCCCAAAAAGAACCGTATTATGATGCTTTAGAATATAGACTTCTTGGCCCATTTCGTGGAGGAAGAAGCGCTGCAGTTACTGGCGTACCAAATAAACCCAACTTGTTTTATTTTGGAGCTACTGGTGGTGGAGTTTGGAAAACGGAAGATGGAGGTAGAAAATGGGAAAATATTTCTGATGGATTTTTTGGAGGCTCTATAGGTGCTATTGCGGTGAGTACCGACGACCCTAATGTAATGTATGTTGGAGGTGGTGAATCTACGGTAAGAGGAAACGTTTCTTCTGGTTATGGAGTTTGGAAAACAGAAAATGCCGGACAATCTTGGGAACATATTGGATTAAAAAAAAGTCGCCATATTCCTAGAATTGTAATTCATCCAAGAGATCATAATACGGTATTTGCAGCTGTTTTAGGGAACATATATAAACCTACAGCCGAAAGAGGTATTTATAAAAGCACCGATGGAGGAAAAACTTGGGAGAATAAATTATTTGTAAATGAAAATGCTGGAGCAGTCGATTTAATTATGGACGCTACCAATCCACGTATTCTATATGCATCTACTTGGAATTTAAGAAGAACTCCATATAGTTTGAGTAGTGGTGGTGATGGTTCTGCACTTTGGAAGAGTGTCGATAGCGGAGAAACTTGGATAGAAATCTCAAAAAATGAAGGATTTGCTGAAGGAATTTTAGGAAATATTGGAGTAACTGTTTCGCCAGTAAATAACAATAATGTTTGGGCAATAGTTGAAAATAAAGATAAAGGTGGTGTTTATAAAAGTACCGATGGTGGCGAAACTTGGAAACTCATTAATAGCGAAAGAAAACTAAGACAACGAGCTTGGTATTATTCGCGTATTTATGCCGATCCTCAAGATGCAGAAGTGGTTTATGTACTAAATGTAAGGTACCATAAAAGTACCGATGGCGGAAAAACATATAGCACTTTTAATGCTCCGCATGGAGACCATCATGATTTGTGGATAGCTCCTGAAAACCCAAAACGAATGATAATGGGTGATGATGGTGGTGCTCAAACAACTTATGATGGTGGTGAAACTTGGAGTACGTATCACAATCAGCCAACAGCTCAATTTTATAGAGTTACCACAGATGATTCTTTTCCATATAGAATCTATGCTGCACAGCAGGACAATTCAACTATCCGGATATCTCATAGAAACGAAGGATGGAATATCGATGAAGAAGATTGGGAAGAAACAGCTGGTGGAGAAAGTGCGCACATAACAATCGATCCTGAAAATAACGATATTGTTTATGGAGGTAGTTATGATGGATTTTTAACTAGATACAATCATAAAACTAAAACCTTAAGAAGTGTAAGTGTATGGCCAGACAATCCAATGGGGCATGGTGCAGAGGATATGAAATATCGTTTCCAATGGAACTTTCCAATGTTCTTTTCAAAACACAATACCAAAAAATTATATACTTTTTCGAATCACGTTCATGTAACCACTAATGAAGGTGAAAGCTGGAACGTATTAAGTCCAGATTTAACGAGAAATGATACCACTAAATTAAAATCTTCAGGTGGACCCATAACTCAAGACAATACGTCTGTTGAATACTACTGTACTATTTTTGCGGCAGCAGAATCTCCAATTAAAGAAGGACTTCTATGGACAGGATCTGACGATGGATTGGTTCATGTTTCAAGAAATGATGGAGAAACATGGGAAAATGTGACTCCTAAAGGCATGCCAGAATGGATGATGATTAATAGTATAGAGCCTTCCGTTTATAATGAAGGAACTTGTTATATTGCTGGAACAAAGTACAAAAAAGGAGATTTTGAACCTTATTTGTACAAAACGAATGATTATGGGAAATCGTGGAAAAAAATCACTAATGGGATTCCTAGTGAACATTTTACAAGAGTGTTAAGAGAAGATCCCGTAAAAAAAGGTTTTTTATACGCTGGTACCGAAACAGGAATTTATTATTCACATAATGAAGGCACTTACTGGCAGCCGCTTCAATTAAACTTACCTATTGTTCCAATTACAGATTTAGCAATAAAGAATAACAATTTAATAGTAGCCACACAAGGTAGAAGTCTTTGGATTTTAGATGATTTAAGCCTATTACACCAGGCTTTAGATATCGATAATAATAAAAACATATTATTTAAACCTAAAAAGACGTACCGCATGGGAGGGTCTTCAAATGACAAATCTTTAACAACAGGAACTAATCATCCGTCAGGAGTAATCACTTATTTTTATGTTAAAAATCCAGAAGAGAAAGAAATAAAATTGAGTTATTTAAATTCAAAAAACGATACTATAAAAACGGTCAGTACAAAAAACAAAAAAGATAACTTTAAAGTTAAGGAAGGCTCCAATAATTATGTTTGGAATACTCGAGGTAAATCCGCCGCAAAGTTTGAGGGAATGATACTTTGGTGGGCAAGTTTAAATGCTCCTAAAGCGGTACCTGGAAATTATAAAGTGGTTTTAAGTGTTGCGGATGAAAATTATACCCAAAGCTTTGACATCGTTTCAAATCCAAACTCTGAAACAGATGTTGCTGGTATGCAAAAACAGTTTGATTTTATTACTGATATTAATGAAACGGTAGATAATGCTCATAAATCAATAAAAAAGATTAGAGCCATTAATAAGCAGTTAACTTCATTTCAGGAACAATATAAAGATGATGACCGAGTGGAAGAATTAAAAGAAAAGGCTAAAAAGTTAAGTGAGGATTTTTCAGAAATTGAAAAAGCATTATATCAAACTCAAAACAAAAGTGGACAGGATCCTTTAAATTTTCCAATTAAACTAACTAATAAACTTGGACATTTAAACAGTTTGGTGGATATGGGAGATTTTCCTCCAACCAAACAAGATATTGCCGTTAAAGAGGAGTTAACTCAAAAAATTAATTCAGAATTAGAAAAATTTAACGCGCTTATTTCAGACGAAATTAAGATGTTTAATTCAGAATTTAATTCATTAAACTTAAACTATTTGTTTATTGAAGGGGGTACTAATTAGAATGTTCTAAGTGGTTTGATTATTGATGTAATCAATTTTAAAATAAATAAATGAGTTTTTTAAATAGATCGCTAAGGTCTCGTATTTTCTTATCCATGATACTTCTAGTAATAGGAGCGTCTGTTCTTATTGTTATTGTTACGGTATTTCAATATAGAGAAAACACACAAGATTATCACAGGGAACGTTTAATTAGAAAAGAAACCGCAATACGCGAAAATATTGATTATGTTATAAAAAACACCACATATCCTGTTGAGACCGATAAGATTTCATTAATATTTAAAAACAGAATTTATGAAATTAAGGACATTCATCAATTAGATGTTTTTTTATACGATTTAAAAGGTAATTTATTAATTTCTTCCCAAGCATCCTTTATAAAAGATACGACTCATTCAAAAATATCTAAGAAAGCTTTAGGAGGTTTAAAACAATCGATTGACAAACATTATATAGAAAAGATTCTTGAAAAAGATTTTGAATATCAATCTTCATTTACCTATGTCACAGATTCTCATTTTAAACCCATTGCAATATTAAATTTACCATATTTAGAAGATGATGAGTTCTTAAACAAAGAACTAAAAAAATATTTGGGGAGATTAGGAATCGCTTATATTTTTATGCTTTTGTTTGCTATTATTTTAGCTTATTTTTTATCTAAATATATCACCCGTTCGTTAAATACAATTTCAGATAAAATCAAGGAAACTAGGTTAGACAAAAGGAATAAAAAAATATTAATTCCGCTTCGATCTCAGGAAGTTTCAACGTTGGTTGATGCTTATAACGAAATGATTGATGAATTAGAAAGTAGTGCAGCTCAATTGGCAACTAATGAGCGAGAAGCAGCTTGGAGAGAAATGGCAAAACAAGTAGCTCATGAAATTAAAAACCCTTTAACACCAATGCGTTTAACGGTACAAAGTTTCGAGCGAAAATTTGATCCCAATGATCCATATATTCATAAAAAAATGAAAGAGTATAGTCATAGTTTAATTCAGCAAATAGATACGATGAGCTCTATTGCATCTGCTTTTTCAACCTATGCTCAAATGCCAGCACAACAGGATGAGACACTAAATGTTGTTAAGATAACCAAACTGGCTTTGGATATTTTTAACGAATCGTATATTTATTTTACTTCAGAAAAAAAAGAAGTAATTATCAAATTTGACAGAACACAATTGATTCGGGTTATTACTAATTTAATAAAGAATAGTATTCAAGCAATACATGAAAACCAACCAGAAGAACCAAAGATTGAAGTAAAAGTTTATCAAGATGAATCTTTTGCGATTATTTCTGTTATGGATAATGGAACCGGTATAGCTGACGAAAACAAACCCATGGTTTTTGAGCCAAAATTTACAACTAAATCAAGTGGTATGGGATTGGGATTAGCAATGGTTAAAAAAATTGTAGAGACTTATGGAGGTGAAATTAATTTTAAAACCATCAAGGAAAAAGGCACTACTTTTATTGTAAAATTACCCCTAAAATAAGTTGCTTTTCGTAATTTTGTTCAGCACTCATTTTTAAGGGTGAGTTAAAAATAATTGCTATTTTAACTAAGAAACAGATTTTTTTAATCATTATTATTTATTATGAAATTCAACAATATTCTTTCAGAAACTACTAAAGGTTTAACAACAATTACTATTAATAGACCTTCAAAATTAAATGCTTTAAATAAAGAAACAATTAATGAATTGCATCGGGCTTTTAAAATTGCGGAAGAAGATAGAAAAACGAAAGTGATCATTATTACTGGTAGTGGAGAAAAAGCTTTTGTAGCTGGTGCTGATATTAGTGAATTTTCAGACTTTTCGGTTGCAGAAGGTGAAAGTTTAGCTGCAGAAGGGCAAGCTTTATTATTTGACTTTGTTGCTAATCTTTCTACACCTGTTATTGCTGCTGTTAATGGATTTGCATTAGGTGGAGGATTGGAATTAGCAATGGCTGCTCATTTTAGAATAGCAAGTGATAATGCTAAAATGGGATTGCCGGAAGTATCCTTAGGGGTTATTCCTGGTTATGGAGGAACACAACGATTACCTCAATTAATTGGTAAAGGGCGAGCTATGGAAATGATTATGACCGCTGGGATGATTGATGCCAAAACTGCACATAATTACGGTTTGGTAAACCATGTAACCACTCAAGAGGAATTAATGGAATTTACTCAAAAAATTGCTTCTAAAATTATGAGAAATTCTTCCGTTGCGATCGCATCTGCAATTGCAGCAATAAATGCCGGATTTGAAGATGGTGAAAATGGTTTTGATGCTGAGGTAACTCAATTTGGGATCTGTTTTGGAACTGCCGACTTTAAAGAAGGAACAACTGCCTTTTTAGAAAAAAGACGAGCTGATTTTCCTGGGAAATAATTAAAAATCCCCTTCCCATTCACCATAAAATTGTTCTAAAAAACCTTCCATATATTGATGGCGGTTTTCTGCAATCTGCTTTCCAGTAGCGGTGTTCAATTTATCTTTTAATAACAGTAGCTTCTCGTAAAAATGATTGATGGTTGGAGCCGTAGATTTTTTATATTCTTCCGGCGTCATATTTAAGTTTGGTTTTATTTCTGGATCGTACAGCTTTCGATTTTTAAAGCCACCATAATTAAAACAACGAGCAATTCCAACAGCACCAATCGCATCTAATCTATCTGCATCTTGAACGACAGATAACTCATTCGAGAAAAAACCTTGTTTTTTATTGCCTCCTTTATATGATATGTTTTCTATAATTTTTATCACATGTGCTATCACATCTTCCGGTACGTTTTCAGAAATTAAAAAATTTCTAGCTTTTTTGGGACCTATTGTTTCATCACCATTATAGAACTTTGAATCGGCGATGTCGTGAAGTAAAGCTCCTAATGACACTACAAAAGAATCGACTTTTTCAGTTTTAGAAATTAACAAAGCATTTTTATAAACACGCTCCATATGAAACCAATCATGTCCTCCTTCCGCATTTGCTAGTTCTTTTTTTACAAATGAGATAGTATGCGCTATGATTAACGAATGATTCATTTTGAAAGGATCTCCGAATTTATTTGAGACTCTATGTTGTCGATAAGTATTTCTGTGTCAAAATCAGAAATTTTCATAAAAGGATGTAATTTATACCTAACTCTTACCCCTAAAGGCATAGGAAACATCCCATGTTTTTGTAGTTTCCAAGAATTATTTATAGTAATCGGAAGCACATAGGCTTCTGGTATTTTTTTAATTAAAACCGCCAATCCCTTGCGTTGAAATTTTTTGGGCACATTAGCTTTGCTTCTTGTTCCTTCTGGAAAAATAACACCACTTCGATTGTGTAGACTAAGGTAATCAGCAAACTTTATCATAGCAGTTATGGCTTGCCTCGGATTTTTACGATCGATTAAAACAGCACCACCGTGTCTTAGATTATAGGAAACTGAAGGGATTCCTTTTCCCAATTCAATTTTTGAAACAAATTTAGGATGAATGTTTCTTAAATGCCAAATCATAGGAGGGATATCCCATAAGCTTTGATGATTTGAAACTACTATTATTGGTGCATCTTTAGGGTAATTTTTAAGGGTTTTTAACTGAAATGAAGTCCCTAAAACCCGAAGACAAGCAAGAACAAAAAAATTAAGAAAGTCAACACTTTTTTTGTGAGCTTTATAACCAATTAATGTATTGCAAATCCATTGGATGGCATGAAAAACTACTAAAACTAGGCCAAATAACAGATAAAATATAACTGTCATAGGATAACTGAGGACGTGAGCAATTTGTTTCATAAAAATTGCCCGCATAAGCGGGCATTATTTTTTTAACAAACTTCGTTGTATGCGTCTTTTAGATTGTCTGCAATCATATCTGCAGGACGACCTTCAATATGATGACGTTCTAGCATATGTACTAACTCACCGTCTTTGAATAAGGCCATACAAGGCGAACTTGGTGGGAAAGGAATCATATGAGCTCTAGCAGCATCAACAGCTTCTCTGTCAACACCAGCAAAAACAGTAACTATTTGATCTGGTTTTTTATCGTTTTGAATAGACATAGCAGCAGCAGGACGTGCATTTGCAGCTGCACAACCACAAACAGAGTTTACAACTACCAAGGTAGTTCCAGGCTTGCTTAATGTGTTGTTTACATCTTCTGCATTAAATAATTCTGTGAAACCAACTTTTGTTAGGTCTTCACGCATTGGCTTTACTAATTCTGGAGGATACATATCTTTTATTGATTTTATGTTGTAACAAATTTTACGCAAAGGTAACTAATTATACATCCAAATATAGTTCATTTAGAATTTTGGGTTTTCTTTAATAGTGAATTGATTGCTCATTTTTTTTGGTTTACTATATTTGCAAAATTATTAAATGACTAGAAATAGATTATGATTAGATGGATAGCTGCAATTATTGGATATTCAATTTTTAGATTTCCGGGAGCGATTATTGGTTTTTTGTTAGGAAGCTTATTTGAAGGAAGAATCTCTTCAAGCGGAAGCAGAAGAGCCATTTTTACTCAAAGCAAACAAGGAGTTTCTTCAGCCGAATTTGAATTAAATTTATTGTCCTTAGCTTCTTTAGTTATTAAAGCGGATGGTAATGTTAATCAAAAAGAATTGGATTTTGTACGCCAGTATTTTGTTCAAGCCTATGGGAAAGAACATGCCAATGCAACCTTTAAAGTGTTTAATGAAGAGATAAAAAAGGAACAATTATCCGCACAAAAAATTGCTTCTTTTCTAAGAGACCGTATGAGATACGAATCTCGTTTACAAGTGCTGCATTTTTTGTTTAGTATTGCTAAAGCAGATGGGCATGTGAGCGAGCCTGAAGTAAGAGAAATAAACAACATCTCTGGATTTTTAGGAGTTAATCATCGCGATTTTGAAAGTATAAAAGCAATGTTTTTCAGCAATCCAGATAGTGCTTATAAAATTCTTGAAATCGAAAAAACAGCAACTCCTGCAGAAATAAAAACGGCTTACCGTACCATGGTGAAAAAGTATCATCCAGATAAATTACAACATATGGATGAAGTTTATAGAAATGGAGCCGAAGAAAAATTTAGAAAAGTACAAGAAGCTTACGAACAACTTCAGAAAGAAAGAGGGTTTTAGTGTATTTGTTTCATTTTTTGTAAATTTAAAAACTAAATACTTAAGATGCCAGATTTTCCTCCCATCATATTTTATGCAATTCCTTTTTTTGTTTTTGCTATGCTATTGGAGTTTTTTATAGCTACAAAAAAGAACATCAAGACCTATACTACTAAAGATGCTTTTTCATCGATTGCCATGGGCTTTGGAAATGTATTTATTGGGTTTGTGAGCAAACTAATCGTATTTGCAGCGCTTTATTATGTATATGAAAATTTTCGTATTTTCACCATACCATTGGCTTGGTGGAGTTTTATCTTGTTGTTTTTTCTAGACGATCTATCCTATTATTGGTTTCATAGAATTTCTCATGAAAATAGATTATTTTGGGCATCTCATGTGGTTCATCATTCTTCAAAACACTATAATTTAAGCACTGCCTTACGACAAACTTGGACGGGAGGATTTTACAGTTTTATATTTTGGATTTGGCTACCATTACTAGGTTTTCATCCTGGAATGATTGTTTTTCAGATGGCAATAAGTTTATTATATCAATTCTGGATCCATACCGAATTAATAAAAAAAATGCCCAATTGGTTTGAAGCTTTTTTTAATACTCCATCTCATCATAGAGTTCATCACGGAAGTAACCCTATCTACTTAGACAGAAATCATGCAGGAATATTGATTATTTGGGATAGAATGTTTGGAACCTTCCAACCCGAATTGGAGGAAGAGAAAGTCAATTATGGATTGGTTGATAATATAAATACTTACAACCCAGTCATCATTGCTTTTAACGAATGGGCAGCTATGTTAAAAGATGCTTTTTCTGGAAATAAATCTTTAGCAAATAGAATAAAATATTTCTACAAACCACCAGGTTGGAAACATGATGGTTCTGGAAAATTATCTAATGACTTAAGAGAAGAGTGGTTTAAAAAAAACAATTAAACTTGACTCACTCTTAAGGTATTTACCATTCCTTTATCTACTATTGGCATAGCAGCAAGATTAATTAAAAACTCACCCTCCTTTACATAACCTTTCTTAACAGCTATTTGGTTTACATCTTCAACAGTTTCATCGGTACTTACATATCGATTGTAGTAAAAAGAATTTACTCCCCATAACAAACTAAGTCTTGATAATATTCGTTTGTTAGAGGTAAACACTAAAATATGAGCAGCTGGTCGCCAAGCAGAAATTTGAAAAGCGGTATAGCCACTATTGGTTAAGGTACAAATTGCTTTTGCTTCAATTTCATTAGCCATTATTGCAGCATGGTAACAAACAGATTTGGTGATGTATCTATCTGTTCTAATTGTTGGTGGTTCTTCGGGTACTCTAATTAAAGACGATCCTTCAACTTTCTTCAAAATGTTAGACATTTTTTTAATGACTTCAACTGGGTATTTTCCAACAGATGTTTCACCAGAAAGCATCACAGCATCAGCTCCATCCATAACAGAATTAGCTACATCGTTCACTTCAGCTCTGGTAGGAGTAAGTGAATCGATCATCGTCTCCATCATTTGAGTCGCAATGATTACAGGGATTCTAGCTTTTTTAGCGATTAGTACTAATTGTTTCTGAATTAATGGCACTTCTTCTGCAGGAACTTCCACTCCTAAGTCACCCCTTGCAACCATTATCCCATCACAAAAAGCTACAATTTTTTTAATATTAGCAACTCCTTCTGGTTTCTCAATTTTTGCAATAATAGGAACTTTGTATTCACTATTATTTTTAATAAGCTTTTGAAGTTTTTTTAGATCTTTTGCATAACGTACAAAAGATAATGCGATCCAGTCTACACCTTGATCTAAAGCAAAAAGAGCATCTCTTTTATCTTTTTTAGTAAGTGCTGGTAATGATAATTTAGTGTTAGGAAGATTAACTCCTTTTTTAGACTTAAAAAAGCCACCTTGAATCACTTTGGTTTTTACTTCGTCTACACCATTCGTGCTTATGATTTCGAAAATAAGTTTTCCATCGTCAACTAATATTCGTTCCCCTTTTTTCACATCATTAGGGAAGTCGTCATAGTTCATATAAACACGTTTTTCATTTCCTTCAAACTCTTCACCGGTGCAAAAGCTGACTATTTTACCAGGTTGAATCTCAACCCCTTCTTTCATTATTCCCACTCTTAATTTTGGGCCTTGTAAATCTGCTAATATTGCAATATTAGCACCTAACTCTTCACTAAGTTCTCTTATTTGATTGATATCTTTTTTAACAATATCGTAATCGGCATGTGAAAAATTAACTCTAAAAACATTTACACCTTCTAGGATCATGTTCTTCATTATCTCTTTGCTACTGATTGCAGGCCCTAAAGTGGCTACAATTTTTGTTCTTTTTTGATCTGGCATTAGTTAAATATTAAATTGTTTTTAGATTTTATTTTTTCACTTTCAATAGTGTATGCGGAAATAACTTGTTCTATTTCATTAATAGTAGAAATTAATTTTCTAGTAGACACTTTTTCATAATCTGACTTAATTTTTAGAAAATAATCTACATTTTTAAATTCTTTAAGTAAAAAGGTAGTAATCGTTTTTTCTGAAGAAACATCACTAAAAAGTCCTCCAGAACTTTGAATTTTAGCGGTTAATGACTTGTTTTTATTGGAAACTAAATTATAAATAATATAAGAAAATGGATCTTCGTATTCAAAAAGAGGAAACGAAATATCCAATCCTTGGTTAGAAAAATCGACATCTAATTTCTTCCTAGACAAACGTAACGACACATGCTCGTTTAGCATATAAGCCATTTTATAAGGCTCTTCACTACAATGAATTGCTATGAGCGAAAATTCTTCTTGAAAATCGTTTCCTAAAATTAGCTTATGATTTGCCATTTACTTTCTTATTACATTTTCAAAGTTCGAGAAAATAGTTGAAAGACCAACACTTCTACTATGAACAATTTGTTAAATAAATAACTTAGGAATTTAAAAGCATTTGACTGTCAATTCTCTTTTTTAGTTTGTAATAAGCCCTTTTTGCTGCAATTTCTTCTGCTTTTTTCTTGGAGGTTGCTCTTGCTTTCGATACGGTTTCTTCTTCTAATTTAAGTTTAACTGCAAAATGCTTTAAAGTATCATTACCGTTGTCTTCATAGACATTGAATTGAAAAACCATTTTGTTTTTTTGGCACCATTCAATAAATAAGCTTTTATAACTTATTATTTTACCTTCTAATTTTTGAATATCTACATAAGGTTTAATCACCCTCTTATAGATAAATTTTTCAACTTGGGAATACCCTTTGTCTAAGTAAATAGCTCCGGCTAAGGCTTCAAATATGTTTCCGTGAAGGTTTTCTCCAAATTGATTTGTAGGTATGTCTGTTCTTACTAAAAGGATTAAGTTTAAATCTTTACCTAATTCATTTAAATGCTCGCGACTTACCACTTTAGATCGCATTTTTGTTAGGTATCCTTCATTACCACTAGGAACTTTTTTATATAAATGAGCCGCAATAATTGAACTTATGAGGGCATCTCCTAGAAACTCCATCCGTTCGTAATTTTTTTGATTACCATCGGCATTAGTTTCATTTTTTGAACGATGCGTAAAAGCTTCCTCAAATAATTGTATGTTTTTGGGCCTGTAGTTTATTATCTTTTTTATACCATAAAAAAAAGCCCCGTCCTCTTCGGTACGGGGTGTAAATATTTTTTTTATAGAAGCCATATTTTAATTTAAACTCATATTTTTTTAAATACAACACAAGCATTGTGACCACCAAAACCAAAAGTATTGCTCATTGCAACTTTTACTTCACGTTTTTGTGCTTTGTTTAATGTTAAGTTTAAAGTAGGATCTATATTTTCATCAATAGTGGTGTGATTAATAGTAGGAGGTATAATACCGTGGTTAATAGATAGTATTGAAGAAATTGCTTCAATAGCACCTGCAGCTCCTAATAAATGACCAGTCATGGATTTTGTAGAGTTGATGTTAATTTTTTTAGCATGTTTGCCAAAAACCTTAGTAATAGCTTTTAATTCGGCAACATCACCTAAGGGAGTTGAGGTTCCATGAGTATTTATAGCATCTACTTCTTCAGGCTTAATGCCAGCATCACGAAGGCTATTTAAAATTACTCTTTCTACACCTATTCCCTCTGGATGAGGTGCAGTCATATGATAAGCATCACTAGACATTCCTCCACCAATAACTTCAGCATAAATTTTAGCACCACGCTTTTTAGCGTGTTCGTATTCTTCAAGGATAAGCGCCCCAGCACCTTCACCTAATACAAATCCATCACGAGTAGCATCAAAAGGTCTTGAAGCTGTTTTAGGACTTTCATTTCGAGTAGATAATGCGTGCATAGCATTAAATCCTCCCATTCCAGCAATGGTAACTGCTGCTTCACTACCTCCAGTTACTATTACATCACAATGACCTAAACGAATATAATTTAAGGCATCGATCATTGCATTAGCAGAAGAAGCACAAGCTGATACTGTTGTAAAATTAGGACCCATAAATCCATATTTAATAGAAATATTTGCAGGAGCAATATCGGCAATCATTTTTGGGATAAAGAAGGGGTTGAAACGTGGTGTCCCATCCCCTTCTGAATAATTTGTCATTTCATTTTGAAAAGTTTCTAATCCACCAATTCCAGCTCCCCAAATCACACCAACTCTAAATTTATCTATTTCATCTAAATTTAGGTTAGAATCTTCGATTGCTTCATCTGAAGAAACCAAAGCATATTGTGCGAAACGGTCTAGTTTTCTAGCCTCTTTCCTGTCAAAATGTTCTAATGGATTGAAATTTTTAAGTTCACAAGCAAATTTAGTCTTGAACTTTTCAGTGTCAAAATAAGTAATATTTGCGCACCCACTTTTACCAGTAATCAATGCTTCCCAATAATCAGAAACATTATTACCAATTGGTGTTAGCGCACCTAATCCCGTAACTACAACTCGCTTTAATTCCATAAAAGAAGTAGTTTATTTAGCTGCTTCGATATATGTGATTGCTTGACCAACAGTAGCAATATTTTCAGCTTGGTCATCTGGTATTTGAATATCAAATTCTTTTTCAAATTCCATAATAAGCTCTACAGTATCTAATGAGTCTGCTCCTAAGTCGTTTGTGAAGCTAGCTTCTGTTACAACTTCGTTTTCGTCTACACCTAATTTGTCTACGATAATAGCTTTTACTCTTGATGCAATGTCTGACATAATTCTTGTTTTTAAATTTTAATTATAATTTGCAAAAATAAAATATTTTACTTGATTACAACACTTAAATGTTAAAATGTGAATCTAAAATTAAACATTTTAGATGAGTAAACCTTCATTTCACGTATTTTTGTGAAATAATTATAGGCATTAAACCTATTTTAATTGAATTATATTTATGAAACGTATGGTAGTATTTGCTTCCGGAAGTGGTACAAACGCTGAGAATATTATTAAATATTTTCAAAAAACGAATCTTGCTGAAGTAACTTTAGTGCTTTCAAATAAAAGTGATGCAAAGGTTTTGTATAGAGCTGAAAAATTATCTGTTCCTTCAGAAAGTTTTACAAAAAGTGAATTTATAGATTCTGATAAAATAATAACTATACTTAGAAAGGAATCGCCTGATTTAATAGTGCTCGCTGGTTTTTTATTAAAATTTCCTGAATTTATTTTAAAAGAGTTCCCAAACAAAGTAATTAATATTCATCCAGCATTATTACCTAAATATGGAGGAAAAGGAATGTATGGAATGCATGTTCACGAATCTGTAGTAAAACATAAGGAACCGGAAACAGGTATAACTATTCATTATGTAAATGAAAATTATGATGAAGGTGCTGTTATTTTTCAAGAAAGATTTCAGCTTTCAGAAAATGATACTGCAGCATCTGTTGCTAGTAAAATACATGAATTAGAGTATGAATATTTTCCGAAAGTGATTGAAGAAATTTTGAAGAAGGATAAATAAATTAAAAACCCCAATTACGACGATATTTCAATGGCACAAAAACAAAAGTATTATGTAGTTTGGTTTGGTAATCCTGCAGGGATATTTAAATCTTGGAAAGAATGTCAGCGTTCTATTAAAGATGTAAAAGGCGCTCAATATAAATCGTTTTTAACTTTAGAAGAAGCAAAAAAAGCATTCAGAAGAGAATACAAATACTATATTGGTGTCAACACTAAAAAGAAAAAGCTTTCTAAAGAAGAGTTATTAAAAATTGGAGATCCTAACTTATATACTATTTCTGTAGATGCTGCTTCTAGTGGTAATCCTGGAATAATGGAATACCGCGGAGTGGATACTCAAACCAAAAAGCAGTTGTTTCATCAAGGACCTTTTGATCAAGGAACTAATAATGTTGGAGAGTTTTTAGCTTTGGTTCATGGATTAGCATTTTTAAAGCAACATAATAGCGACCGAAAAATTTATAGCGATTCTAAAATTGCAATTGCGTGGGTTAAGCGAAAAAAGTGCAATACTAAACTTAAACAGACTTTAAAAAATAAAAAAATATTTGAATTAGTCGAGCGAGCAGAAAATTGGTTAAAAGCCAATACCTATAAAACGATTATTATTAAATGGGAAACAAAGGCTTGGGGTGAAATACCAGCCGATTTTGGTAGAAAATAATTTTTTTAAACCAACTATCCTTAAGGAAGAGTCACAGAGGTATTCTTTTTGAATAGCTTAGTTATTAATTCCAGCCACCCATGCTTCTTTGAAAATATCTTGTTTTCTTAATGCTTCTTTTGAAGCTAAAAGATCTGACAGATTCTCACTCTTCTCAATATATATGTAAATCCAATTATTCTTCGGATTCACATAGCTTTGCGGATTGTAGCCTAAATTTGATAACTTATTGGTCCAATTTTCTGCGAGTTTGGATTTAGAAAAAACATTAGTAACTAAATAGTACCCAGAATCCATTCCTTCAATGGTAAATCTCCGTATCTTATTCTTAGGAGCCTTTTTCTTAGGCTTCGTTTTAATAACATTAGAAGTATCACTTGGTTGATTGTTGGTTACTGTAATCGTATACGCCACATCTTCTCCAGCAGTATATGTTGTTTTACCATCATCTTTTATAGTTACAATGTCTGCCATTGGAGCTGGTGTATTTGTGTCTGTACAACCTGTACAGATCGGATCTGGATCTAGTGTGTCACTTGTTACCGCAACTACATTCGTTAAGTCTCCTCTAAAGCCTGAAGGCACATTTAGGGTTACTGTATAAGTTACTGTTGCGCCATTGGCTAATGTTGCTAATGTGTCATTTAATGCACCCGTTCCACTTGTTCCGTTATCACCAATCCACGTTGCAGTTCCTGTTGGTAATGGATCACTTATTACTACATTATAAGCATCACTTGGTCCATTGTTGCTTACTGTTAATGTGTACACTAGAACTTCTCCGGCTGTATATGTTGTTTGGCCATCATCTTTTACAGTTACAATGTCTGCCATTGGAGCTGGAGTGTTTGTGTCTATACAATCTTTACACGTTGGGTCTGGATCTGGTGTATCACTTGTTACTGTAACTATATTCGTTAAGTCTCCTGTAAAATCTGAAGGCACACTTAAGATTACTGTATAAGTTACTGTTGCGCCATTGACTAAGATTGCTAGTGTGTCATTTAATGCACCCGTTCCACTTGTTCCATTATCACCATTCCATGTTGCAGTTCTAATCCCTGTTGGTAATGGATCACTTACAACTACATTATAAGCATCACTTGGTCCATTATTGGTTACTATAATTTTATACGCTGGATTTGCCGATGGTATTGTAACAAAAGGGAGTTCTTCTTTTGGTTTTTTAATTAAAATTTGGTTTTTCTCTTTTTCTACAAGCGCTAAAACAGAATCTTTTGCTACCACTTCTTCTTCTTCTGTG
>CEWR01009737.1_pt1 | contig 21450 bp, 23 predicted proteins | sample 356321 | NCBI WGS metagenome assembly CEWR01 (sample SAMEA2621551, study PRJEB7988) | marine metagenome | biome: marine biome (ENVO:00000447); feature: mesopelagic zone (ENVO:00000213); material: "saline water (ENVO:00002010), including plankton (ENVO:xxxxxxxx)" | depth 790 m
TATCTGGAGGAGCACAAGCCAGTAACATTTTTTGGCAAGTTTCAGGCGCTGTTACCCTAGGTACCACAAGTCACTTTGAAGGAAACCTATTAGGTGCAACCTCAATCGCTGTACAAACAGGAGCTACTGTAAACGGAAGGTTACTAGCCCAAACAGCGGTAACATTACAAATGAATACCGTAGCGTTACCAGTAGAGGCAGCTTGTAAAAAAGCTAGTTTAGGCCTTTATGGTCCATATATTGAAGTCATTACTGGAACCCATAATGGAGAAGATTATGTTATTTTAAGACGTGGAGTTGATTCACCATCAGGAATAAGAAATCAAGTTCAAATAGTGTACGATTATAATATCTCTGGTGAATGGGAGTTTACAGTTTTTCCAGATGTTCGTGGTAACTGTGGTCCATTATTACCTTGTGATGACCAAGAAAGTTGTAAGTTTGGTTTTTCGATTTCTGCAGAGGATGCCGCTATATTAATAGATGAAGCGTTAGCGTTAGGATTAATTCGCGCATCATCAACCAATAATAAATCATCAACCAATAAATCATCTAGAAACTTACTAATATTATTAAATAAGTAAAAATATTTTAGTTAATTATTTAAGCCCTGCTTCGGTGGGGCTTTTTTATTTATTCTCTAATTAAAAATGATTATTTCCATTAAGTACTAGTTATTTTAAGAAGATAGAAAGTGAAAAATTAAGGTTAATATGCAATGATTGCTATAAAACTCTTTTAGTGAAAAAAATAAGTATTATTTAATGTTTTTGACTAAATACTTTTACCATAGTGGGTGTCCAATCTTCTGGAAGCTGCTCAGATACTCCAATAATTTTAGTGAGCGGTTTCTTAAAAACACTAAAGCATAAATGATGACTTAAAGCGGTAATCGAAACAAACCAACCGTTGTAATTGCTTTTTGCAATACCGTTCTTTTTGTTTAAATACTTGCTAATTATTTTTTTGATGTTATTAAAAATATTGGATAAAAAAATAGGCTGTCTTTTTAGACAGCCTATTTTTAAATAGTATAAATTATGAATGTTTATTTTACAATTTCTGTGATTTCTAAATTGAAAATCAAGTCGCTTCCTGGAGGAATTAAATTAGGAATTCCTCTATCGCCATACGCTAAATGAGCAGGTATTAATAACGTAATTTTATCACCTACACCCATCATTAATAACCCTTCTCTAAATCCTGGGATTAATTGAGCATCTTTACTATAGTCAGCTGGCGTTGGTGCGTATCCCCCGCCATCAGATCTTCTTTGATCCCAAACGTTGTATTTTTTTGCAATTTCTTCTAAGTTAGAATCGAATAATGTACCGTTTGCCAAATATCCCGCATAGTTCATTTTAATTTTAGAACCTTGAGCTGGTTGCACACCCGATCCTTTTTCGTTAAAATATACTTTAATTCCAGAAGGCATTTCTTCTGCTTTTTCAAGATCGCTAGCTAAAACTTCAGCAGTTGCAGAAGCAATTGCCAAGGTAGTAGCTTGTTCTTCTTTTACTTTCTCTTCGGCAGCAGCCATTGCTTCATTAAAAGATAATAATTCTACATTACCTACTCTAATAATTTTAAGCTCGTTAATAAGAACAGGAACAACTGGCTTATCTCCAGGTTTTGAAGTTTCAACAACTCCTAAAGAATCAACGATTTCTTGACCGATTACGATTTCTCCAAAAACAGAATGCTTACCATCTAACCAAGGAGTTTCTTTTAAGGTAATAAAAAATTGACTTCCGTTAGTTGCTGGTCCAGAATTGGCCATAGAAAGAACTCCTTTTTTGCTGTGCGTTAAACTATCTGAAAATTCATCAGGGAACGTGTACCCTGGATTACCAGAGCCAGTACCTAATGGATCACCACCTTGAATCATGAAATCTTTTATAATTCTGTGAAAAATTAATCCGTCATAATATTTTTTTCCTTTGTATATTGAATCTACCAACTCATTTTTTCCTTCTGCTAATGCTACAAAATTAGAAACGGTAAGAGGGGTTTCTTCATGATGTAATTTTGCTACAAATACTCCTTTGGTAGTGTTAAACTCTGCATAAACTCCATCTTCTAAATCTGGGTATTTGCTTTCTTGACAAGATGCCAAACCCAAGGTGAGGATCAGTATTAAAAATGATAATTTTTTCATAATTCTAGTAGTTTTCATTTGTTTGATTTATTGTATTTAAAGTAACTGTGCATTGAACAGGAACATTGGTTCCTAGTTTATTATCGATTCCATAATAGCCAAAAGCTTTGTAAGAAGGAAATAGGAACGTAATGGTTTCTCCTTGTTTCATTAATTTAAGCCCATCTCGTATTCCAGAAATTAATTCTTGATTGGTTTTATCTACAATACAATTTTGAATGCCAATTTCTTGTTCTGAAAGAACTGTTTTTCCATTTAATTTTTTAACATCATAACTAAAGGTAATGTAGTCTCCAAAGACTGGCATTTTAGTTTGTAGAGTGTCTTTTATATTGTAATAATACCAAAAACCACTTTCTGAAGAATGGTAAGCTTGGTCTTTATTTGAATCTAATAGTTGAGTGATTTGTAATTCTTCTTTTTCGAAAATCGTTTTATTTCTTTCTATGGATTTAGAAATAAAAGAGCCAGAATTATTTTGAACGGGTCTTCTTGCCTCTGGACTTTTACAAGAGAGCAAGGCAATTATAATGCTTAAAGCAATAAATATATTACGACTCATTTAATTCTTTTTTATAGCGCAACAATATACTAATAAATTCTTCAGTGGTATCGGTTAGGCTTTTTAAACTCCTACCACCGGCAGCATTGGTGTGGCCTCCACCATTATAATGATTTCTTGAAAATTCATTTACCGAAAAATCACCTTTACTTCTTAAGGATATTTTAATGATATCTTCTTTTTTATTTTCAATAAATATGATGGCAAAAATAACGCCAGACATCGATAAAGCGTAGTTAACAAATCCTTCGGTATCTCCTTTTTTAAAGTTGTTTTCGTTTAATTCGTTTTGTGATATAGTAATGTATGCAGTACGAAATTCAGGGAGCATTACCATATTATTTAAGGCAGCGCCTAATAATTTTAAACGATCTGGACTGTTGGTATCATAAACATTTTGATGAATAGTAGAATTATTTGCTCCAGCTTCAATTAAATTAGCAATCACCCGATGCGTAGTTGCTGTTGTTGCAGGAAATCGAAAAGATCCAGTATCGGTCATGATACCTACATATAATTGTGTGGCAATTTCTTTATTTAATAATTCGACACCATCTAATGCTTCCATAAAATGAAAAACCATCTCGGAAGTAGAACACATGCCTACATCACTATAAGTAACAACAGCATAATTATCAGGTTGTTGGTGATGATCTATTAATATAAAATCGGCTGTTGCTTGTTCTAATTCGATTGCTAAGCCTCCGGTACGATTAAGTGCGTTAAAATCTAAGGTAAATATGATTTCTGCTTGTTGAATAGCAGCTTTTGTTTCCTCAAAATTTTGTTCATAATTGATAATGGAAGAAGCTTCTGGAATCCATTTTAAAAAATCAGGAAAGTCATTAGGCATTACTACTTGTACTTGATGTCCATTTTGTTTTAGAAAGTTACACAGCCCTAAACACGAACCAACGGCATCGCCATCAGGGTTTTTATGACCTACTACAACGATTTTTTTAGCGGTGCTTAGTAGTTTATTTGTTATTGAAATGTCTTCCGAATTCATAGACTGCGAATATACAATTTATTAGTATTTACGCACTAATATTGCATTATTTTAGAAAAGTATTAATGCTATTTTGATTACTTAATTTTATGATTCAATACTTTTTTCCTTAGAACTTAAGATGCTTTTTATTTTTTCAAAAACATAGGGGATCATTTCTTTAGCTAGCAGGTATCCAGCAAAATATTTGCGAGTTACTTTATTGCTAAGAAGAAATGAGCTTATTAATTTTTCACCAGATTCAAAGTTAATTTCTGAAAGGTTTTCAAAAAGGGTACTCTTTATAGATTCTTTGTTTTTAATAGAATCCGCAATTTTTAAAATTGGATGATTTTTAAAAGATAGTTCTTGTTCTTGAATGGAAACGCTAAGTTTTCTTCTTGCTGTCTGTAAATCTTCATAAGATTTTATATCGTATGTGTTTTTACTCATCGTTTTTCTCTGTTATTTCTTTCTCAGCTTTGAAAGCGGCTTGAACAATAGCATCCTTTACTTTGTTTTCAATATTTTTCTTTATAAATTTCATATAAATTAAAAATACTACTGTATATATACCGCCAACAGCAGCAAATCCTAATGCTGTGTTTTCATAATAATGGCCAATAAAGTATGCTATTGAAAAACTAAACATGATTCCTATAACAACTATAAATAATGATATAAAAAATGAACTTATAAGGTTTGCAGATAAATTTGCTAACACACTTATTAATTCAAGTTTTAAAAGTTGAATTCTATTTTCAATGTATTTTTTTACGGAATCAATCATAAAAATAATTATGCGTTTTTAGTGGTTGCTAGTTTTTCTTTTGCTTCCTTTTCAAGATCCTTATATTTTGATAAAATATCCTTTTCAATAGATGCTACTTTATCTGATAGATGCGTATACTGATCTTTAATTTCTCCTTTTACGTCGTAAAACTTATCTTTAAAACCAGTTAAAGCTTCATTTTCGAGGTTTTTAATTTTTTCAGAAACATCCTGAAACTTCGTTTCTAAATCTTCTTTTAGTTCCGAAGTTTTATCAGCTATTTTTTTTCTAGTTTCTTCTCCAGATTCCGGTGCTAATAGTATTCCTGCAGCTGCACCAACAATTGCTCCTATAACTATTCCAGTTAAAAATTTTGATTCCTCTGACATCATATAAATATTAGAATGTATAGTAAATGTACTTATAATTTAGAATTTAATAAGAAAAAGCTTGTTAAACTATTTGTTAACGTTTGTGTTGTAATTGTCTTCAATTTCCATATTTTTGCAAAAAATTTTAAAAGATGAGAACAGACAGAACGTTTACAATGTTAAAGCCTGATAGTGTTGAAAAAGGACATATTGGTGCTATACTTGAAAAAATTACAGCTTCAGGATTTAGAATTGTTGCTATGAAACTTACACAAATGACTTCAGACGATGCAAAGGCTTTTTATGCTGTGCATAGTGAGCGTCCATTTTATGGTGAGTTAGTAGAATATATGACTCGTGGTCCTATTGTTGCTGCGATTCTTGAAAAAAACAACGCCATGGAAGATTTCCGTACGTTAATTGGTGCTACAAATCCAGCTGATGCTGCAGAAGGTACTATTAGAAAATTATATGCTGCCTCTATAGGAGAAAATGCTGTTCACGGAAGTGATAGTGATGAAAATGCAGCAATTGAAGGTGCTTTTCATTTTTCAGCTAGAGAAATGTTTTAATAAGTATACATAACAAATAAAAAATGCCTTCAATTTGTGAAGGCATTTTTTATTGTTATTCAGAACGTAGTTTGCGAAGTGAAAATCTATAATTCACTTTTAGGATACATTATGTTCCTTATCGAAGCACCAACTTCATAATTATTTGTTTTCCCATTTCTTCATTAATCATATTTATAATTTTTGATTTACCATAACTTAACTCTTCTCTTAAAACAGAAGAACTTAATTGTACATATAATGTCTCTCTATCTAATTTAATAGCGGTAGTATATTTAGAAATAGCATTTCCCATGACCGAATGCCAAGCATCTTCAATAGATATTTTGTCCAGCCCTTTCTGTAATCTATTTGCATCGATAAAGCCTTTTAAAGCGTCACCCATAGTACCATTATCTCCTATTCTGCCTTTTCTTTTCGCCATTTTATAATTTAAACATTCTATAAGATTGATGTATTTTTTTAATCACATTTTCGGTTCTGTCGGCATGAGTGTCACTAATAAATAATTGTCCGAAATCTTCATTTTTTACTAAAGATATTATTTGCTCTACACGCTGTTCATCTAACTTATCAAAAATATCATCCATTAATAATATTGGATTTACTTTACTATGTACTTTTATAAAATCGAATTGTGCCAACTTTAATGCTATTAAATAGGATTTTTGTTGTCCCTGTGAGCCAAATTTTTTAATGGGATGCTCTTCTATTCCAAAATTAAGATCATCTTTATGAATTCCATAATTACTGTATTGTGTAATTTTATCTTTTACCGCATTTTCTTCTAATAAAACCAACAATTCTTTTTCAATTAATTGACTTTTATAGGAAAGTGTAACTGACTCCTTTGAGTTACTGATGGATTGGTATCTCTTTATGAATATGGGCATAAATTCTTCCAAAAACTCTTTACGCTTTTCAAAAATTGTAGTTCCTAAGTCATGTAATTGCAAATTATAGATATCTAATGTTTCTTGGTTATGTGTGTTATTAACCGCAAAATATTTTAAAAGTGAATTTCGCTGTGTTAATACTTTATTGTAATTTAATAAGGTTTGAAGGTAATTAGGATCTCCTTGAGAGATCACACCATCCATAAATTTTCTTCGAGTCTCACTTCCTTCAATAATTAAATCTCTATCAGTAGGAGAGATGATCACTAATGGCAAAAAACCAATATGTTCACTAAATTTAGTATATGATTTCCCATTGCGTTTGATCACCTTTTTGTGTCCTCTTTTAGCGCTAACGATAATCTTTTCTTCTCTATCTTTTTTTGTATAATTGCCTTCAACCACAAAAAAAGCTTCTCCATGTTTGATGTTTTGGACCGTTAAAGGGTTAAAATAACTTTTTCCGAAGGAAAGATGATAAATTGCATCTAAAACATTCGTTTTACCAACCCCATTATTACCTACTAAACAGTTAATCTTAGAATCGAACTGAAAAGAAACCGTTTCAAAGTTTTTGTAATTAAGAAGCGATAAGTTTTCTAAAGTCATATTTAGTAGTTGTTTAGGGGTTTTTTGATGTTAGTTTTTTAATTAAAAAGACTGTGTTTTTAATCGATTGCAAATTATTGAAAAAAAATAAAAAGTTGTGCTTTTATTATGTAATAAAAATTATATTTTTGCACACTTAACAAAGTTAGATTATGGCAACATATAAGAAAAAAGGGGATAAACCTAAAAATAAAGCCGAGAAGATTTCTCAGATAGAACAAGAAAGTACAACGGCAGAAGTGTTTAGTACCCTAGATGAGGGAGCTTCAAGAACTGAAGCATGGGTAGAAAAAAACCAAAAAGCAATTTTAATATTTGTTGGAGTTGTAGCAATCAGTGTATTAGGATACTTAGGGTTTCAAAATTTTATACAAGAGCCTAAAGAGTCTGAAGCAATGAACGAAATGTTTCAGGCGCAAGCTTACTACGAACAAGCATTAATTGCTTCTACAAAAGATTCACTTTTTAATTTATCTTTAAATGGAGGTAGCGGTAAATTTGGATTTGTAGATATTATCGATAATTATGGTGGTACGAATGCTGCTAATTTAGCAACGTATTATGCAGGTATTGCTTATTTAAATACGGGTAAATATCAAGAAGCAATTCAGTATTTAGACAAATTTAAAGCTAATGATGCTAATGTTGGTCCAATTGCAAAAGGAGCTATTGGTGATGCTTTTGCACAATTAGAACAACAAGAAGATGCTTTAAAATATTATGAAAGTGCTGCTTCAATGAGCTCTAGCGACTTAACGGCACCTCGTTTTTTATTAAAAGCAGGAATTACAGCAACTATTTTAGGAAAAGTAGCTATTGCATTAAAACATTTTAATACAATTATTGAAAACTACCCTAAATCTCCAGAAGCTGAAAAAGCGATCTTATATCAAGGAAAAGCGGAAGCAATGAAGTAATCAATATGGCTACTGAAAATAATAACTTATCAGTTTACGATAAAACAACAATCCCAAACGCGAAAAATTTTCGGTTTGGGATTGTTGTTTCTGAATGGAATCCTAAGATCACAGAAGGTATGTTTCAAGGTGCTTTTGATGCAATTATAGATTGTGGAGGTATCAAAGAGAATATCGTTCGGTGGAATGTGCCAGGAAGTTTCGAATTGGTTTATGGTTGTAAGAAAATGCAAGAAAGCTATGAAATGCTTGATGCTATTATTGCAATTGGAAGTGTTATAGAAGGCGAAACCAAGCATTTTGATTACGTATGTGAAGCAACTACTAACGGTATTATGCAATTAAATTTACAAAGTGATATTCCAGTTATGTTTTGTGTTTTAACTGATAGAACACTACAACAAGCAATTGACCGTAGCGGAGGAATTCATGGCAATAAAGGAGTTGAAGCTGCAATAGTCGCTATTAAAATGGCGCAGTTACGAAAAGATGCTAAATTTTAATATTTAAGAATTATTTTTTAGCTTTTGGATTTTCTATCTTTGAATACTAGAAATACCAATTTCTCTTTTAAAAAATGAAATGCCTAAAAATCCAGAATTAGACTTAGCTTGGGATTTTGTTGAAAAAACAGATCGTTCAATTTTTTTAACAGGAAAAGCAGGTACTGGAAAAACCACCTTTTTACATTCGTTAAAATCTAATTCCTTAAAAAGATTAATTGTAGTAGCACCTACTGGTGTTGCAGCAATTAATGCAAAAGGAGTTACTATTCATTCTTTTTTTCAAATGCCTTTTGGTCCTATTTTACCAGAGGTATCTTCCTTTCAAAAAAAAGAATCTTCATTTCAGCATAAATTCAGTAAAATAAAAATCAATATTATTAAATCACTAGATGTATTAATAATTGATGAAATAAGTATGGTTCGTGCAGATTTGTTAGATGGTATCGATCAAGTTTTACGACGTTACCGAGATCGTACTAAAGTTTTTGGAGGCCTTCAGGTTTTAATGATTGGCGATTTACAGCAATTGGCTCCTGTTGTTAAAAACAATGAATGGGAGCTCTTAAAACCTTACTATAACACACCTTATTTCTTTAGTAGCAAAGCTTTTATTGAAAGCGCTACCGTAAACATTGAATTGAAACATATTTACCGACAGGATAATCAGCGTTTTATTAAAATATTAAACGAGATTAGAAATGACAATCTTTCAGATGATTCGATTACTGAATTAAATAAAAGATATTTACCAGATTTCACTCCAAAGCAAGATGAAGGGTATATTACTTTAACAACGCATAATGGAAGGGCTAATGTTCTTAATGATAAAGAACTTGAAAAATTAAAAGGTAAATCTCAAAGTTATAAAGCACTTATACAGGGTAAGTTCCAAGAATCTTCCTATCCAACTCACGAAAAGTTAATTTTAAAAAAAGGAGCTCAGGTGATGTTTATTAAAAACGATAGTAATCCTGAAAAGCGATATTATAATGGGAAAATAGGAACCATAATAGCACTGGATAAAAAAGAAATTCGAGTTTTTTGTAAAGGTGATTTAGAAGATATTATCGTGACTCCAGAAACCTGGGACAATGTAAATTATACGTTACATCCTGAAACCAAAGAAATTTCAGAAAACTCTATTGGCTCTTTTTCGCAAATGCCATTGCGTTTAGCTTGGGCAATTACGATTCATAAAAGTCAAGGATTAACTTTTGATAAAGCCATTATCGATGCCAATGCTGCTTTTGCTCACGGACAGACTTATGTAGCATTAAGTCGTTGTAGGACTTTAGAAGGTATTGTGTTAAAAAATAAAATAGCTACAGAGAGTATCATTACAGATTCTCGAGTTACTTCATTTAATAATAATGTTGCTGAAAATCCACCAAATCAGCTCGATTTAAATGATTCACAAAAAGTGTTTCAATTAAACATGGTTGCAGAATTAATGAATTATTATCAATTCATGTTTCCTGTAAATAGGTTAATTGAAATCTATAACCGCAATATTTCCAGTTTTAAAGGGAATATTATCAATCCATTAACTGAAATAAAGGAAGTTGGAGTACAACCGGTTTTGGTGATTGCTAATAGTTTTAATAAGCAATTAAAAAATTTATGTGAAGACGTTATTCTACCTGAAAATAACACCGTTGTTTTGGAACGGATTCATAAAGCCATTACGTACTTTATAAATCATACTAAAGATAAAATTAAAGCTCCTTTTGAAGCGCTAACTTTTTCTACCGAAGATAAAGCACTTCAAAAAGATTTCGATAAAAATTTAAATAGCATAGAAGAATACATCAAAATCAAACTGTTTTGTTTGTATGGATTAAACGGTTCTTTTACAATTGAAAAGTACTTAAAATTAAGAGCTGAAGCTGTTTTGTTAAACACTGCTCAACCAAAAAAGGTCAAAGAATTTAAAGCTGAAACGGAACATCCTAAATTATTTGAAATGCTTCGAAATCTTAGAGATATAGTTTCAAATTCAGAGGACATTCCGCATTTTCAGGTTTTTACACAACATACTTTATATGAAATGTGTGATGTTTTGCCTTTAAATAAAAAACAATTAAAAGCCATTCATGGAATGGGGAAAATTAGGGTTGAAAAATATGGTGAAGAGATTCTCACAATCATCAATGAATATGCAGATGAAAATAATGTAATTGTTAAAGAGAAAATTGTTGAAGGGAAACCTAAAAAAGAGAACACAAAACTTACTTCATTAAAAATGTTTAAAGGTGGACTCTCTATTGCTGAGATTGCAACTCAACGTGAATTGGTAGTAGGTACCATTGAGTCTCATTTAGCATCCTATATTACAACTGGAGAAATAGATATGTATGATTTGATTTCTGAAGAGCGATTTTTAGCGTTAAAAAAGCAAGTTGAAAATTTAAAATTTGAAAATCTTACAGATTTAAAAAATAAACTGAAGGATACTTATTCTTATTTTGAATTGAGAATAGTTGCAAATGAATTAAATAAATAATCCAATAATTTTATCTGACACTCTTAATTTTGGTACATTTATTGTTAATATTACGATTGTTAATATACTTCAAAAACCGAACGGATTTAATACATTTGATTTATGGGAATTCTGAAACCTCGTAAAAATAAAAAATTTGGATACGAACCTCGTCATTATAATAATGATGGAGATGGTAGTCCTTTTCAAATGGAACATAAGTTTGATAAGTATCGAACAACAGTAGGGGATGGAAATAATTTAAAAGCAAAGTTTAAAATGGCTTTGGAGGATTTTAAAAGTTCTTCCGACAAGAAAACCAATAGAAGAGTGCTTTTAATTATTTCAATTTTAATTCTTGTTTTCCTCTTTATTATTGATTTCGATTTATCCATATTTTTTAATTAAAAAATGGCAGACATCATACAATTATTACCGGACCATGTTGCTAATCAAATAGCAGCTGGAGAAGTAGTTCAAAGGCCTGCTTCACTTGTAAAGGAATTGCTTGAAAATGCAATTGATGCAAAGGCAACTTCAGTAAATTTAGTGATTAAAGATGCCGGAAAAACATTAGTTCAAGTAATTGATAATGGAATTGGAATGAGTATTACAGATGCTCGTTTTTGTTTTGAAAGGCATGCAACTTCAAAAATTAAAGCTGCCGAAGATTTATTTAATATAAATACAAAAGGGTTTAGAGGTGAAGCATTAGCATCTATTGCTGCTATTGCTCACGTAGAGTTGAAGACCAAAAGAGAGCTTGATGAAATAGGCACTCATATTATAATTGAAGGGAGTAAGGTAAATTCTCAAGAAGCAGCTGTTGTGCAAGTAGGTACTTCTATTTCTGTTAAAAACTTATTTTATAACATTCCTGCCAGGCGAAATTTTTTAAAAACCAATACCGTTGAAACTAGACATATAATTGATGAGTTTCATAGAGTTGCCTTAGCACATCCACAAGTAGCATTTTCATTGATTAATAATGGAAGTAGCGTTTTTAATTTACCAGTTTCCAATATGCGACAACGGATTGTCAATATTTTTGGAACAAAAACCAACGAAAAACTAGTTCCAGTTTCAGAAGAAACCGAAATTCTAAGTGTTGAAGGTTTTGTAGTTAAACCTGAATTTGCAAAAAAAGGAAGGGGAGAACAGTTTTTCTTTGTCAATAATCGTTTTATAAAAAGCCCTTATTTACATCATGCTATTATTTCAGCTTTTGAAGGATTGATAAAAGAAGGTGGACAACCTGGTTATTTTTTATTTTTAGAAGTAGATACTAAATCTATAGATATTAACATTCATCCTACTAAAACAGAAATTAAATTTGACGATGAACATGCCATTTATTCTATGTTAAGAGCATCGGTAAAGCATAGTTTGGGTCAGTTTAGTATTGTACCTGTTTTGGATTTTAATAAGGATCCAGAAATGGACACTCCTTATAATTTTAATAATAAAAACCCTGTAGCTCCAACTATTGAAGTTGATAGAAACTTTAACCCCTTTGAAAAAGAACAAAGGCGACAAAATGATTATGCATCTTTTAAACAAAGTAGTACTTCGCAACCAAATTCTTGGGAGGCAATGTATGTTGGTTTAAAAAGCGATGAAAATTCATTAGATCTAGGATCTATAGAGTTTGAAAGTGAAGAAGTAACCGGAAGTTTTTTTGAAAGTGAAGAAAAAGCTCCAAGCGAGATCACTTTTCAGCTTCAAAATAAATACATCATGAGCCCCATTAAAAGTGGAATTATGGTAATTCATCAAAACCTTGCTCATCAAAGAATTTTGTACGAATCTATTTTAAAAAATATAACCGTAAAAGAAGCGATTAGTCAACAGTTGCTTTTTCCCTTGCGTTTAAATTTCACAAGACAAGACATTGAGATATTAAAAAGTATTCAAGAGCAATTAGAACATACGGGATTCGGGTTTTCTGCGTTTGAAGAGGATATCATCGAAATTAATGGAATACCAGTTTCTGTTAAGGAAAGTGAAATTAAGAATGTTTTGGAAAGCTTAGTGAGTGATATCCAAACGGACATACCAGATGTAGGTTTTAGTCAAAACGATTTATTGGCAAAATCATTAGCAAAATCATTAGCAATAAAAACTGGAAAACGAATGAATGTTGAAGAACAAGAGCATTTAGTGCATCAACTTTTTGCTTGTAAGGAACCTACAAAATCACCAACTAATAAACGAGTATTGATGATTTTAGACACATCGGATATTGATAAAAAATTTAATTAAATGGGAAGAATTTCTGAAACCATAAAAGCACTTATAATTGTTAATGTCATTTTTTTTATAGGCTCTAGTTTTTTAGGCGATGTTGCTTATAAATTATTTGCGTTATTTTATTTTGAAAACCCTAATTTTCAATATTGGCAGCTACTAACGCATATGTTTATGCACGGAGGATTGATGCATATATTATTTAATATGTATGCATTATGGGCTTTTGGATCTCCATTAGAAAAGATTTGGGGTCGTAAAAAGTTTCTGTTCTTCTATTTTTCTGCAGGTTTTGGTGCAGCTTTAATTCATACATTGGTAAATTATTACCAAGTACAAGAAGGGATGACTGCATTGCTAAATATAGGAATGAACCAAACAGAAATTATGAATATGTTAACCACAGGTCAATATAATTCGGGTATTTTGGAGTCTGTATCAGTAGAAAGCATAGAATCATTATATAGTAGTTTTAATACTCCAGCAGTAGGTGCTTCAGGCGCTATATATGGAGTTTTAGTAGCATTTGGGTTAATGTATCCTAATGCAGAGTTAATGATGATATTTTTGCCAATTCCTATAAAAGCAAAATATTTTATACCTTTAATCATAGTAGGAGATTTGTTTTTTGGAATCACAGGAGCTGCTACAGGAGTAGCACATTTTGCTCATATAGGAGGAGCCTTATTTGGTTTTATTATGGCATACTATTGGAAAAAAAATAGTTTTGACTCACATCGTTGGAATTAAATTTACAGAGTACTAACAGTTAAAAGCATTTTAAAATTTGAATACTAATACTATTTTAGGTCAATTTAAACAAGCATCTATTGTTTTAAAAATCATAGTTATTAATACATTGATTTTTTTGGCGGTATATTTAGGATCCTTCTTTTTTAAATTATCTCCAGCTTCTTTTGTTTCTTGGTTGGTACTACCAACTTCTTTTGTTGATATTATTTTGCAACCTTGGTCTATTATTACCTATGCATTTTTACATGCTGGTTTTTGGCATCTGTTTTGGAATATGTATTTATTATATTGGTTTGGTACTTACGTTTTGAATCTATTTGCTGCCAAACGATTTTTAACTATTTACTTGCTTGGTGGAATCTGCGGAGGATTATTATATGTTCTTTCCTATAATTTATTTCCAGTTTTTACCAATATCAATAGTAATTTAATGGGGGCTTCGGCTGCTGTTCTTGCCATTGTAATATTTATAGCTACGTATACTCCAAATACTATAGTTCGTATTTTTATGTTTAAAGTGAAGTTATGGCAAATTGGACTTGCAATGGTTTTATTAGATTTGGTTCAATTACCTTCTTCTGGTAATGCTGGTGGATTAATTGCTCATATAGGAGGAGCTTTATTTGGATTTGTATATGCGACACAGTTAGCAAAAGGGAATGATATAGGAATTTGGTTTGAAACTTTAATAGATTTAGTGCTTAATTTATTTAAACCTAGACATAAAAGACCCTTTAAAAAAGTACATCGAACCAAACAAACAGCTGCTAAACAAACTAAAAAGAAGCCATCTAATGAACATCAAGCAAAGATTGATGGTGTTTTAGATAAAATTGGAAAAAGTGGTTACGATAGTTTAACTAAAGCTGAAAAAGATTTTCTTTTTAAGGCAGGAAAAAATGATTAATGAGTAAAAAGTTGGGGCTTTTAAATAGGATTATATATGGGGTCAATATTATTGTCGCTTTATTTCTATTGGTTTCTTTTGTTTTGCCTTTTATACCTCCAAAATCATTTCCAGGGTTATCACTGTTAAGCCTTGCTGTTTCACCATTAATTGTATTAAATATTCTATTTACTGCGTATTGGTTATTTAAATTGAAGAAATTCATATTTCTTTCTTTATCTATAATTGTTATTGCTTATTTCCATTTTGGTTCCTTTTTTAAATTTTCCTCAACCGAGACCCCTACAGAAACAATTAATACCTTAAATATACTTTCATTTAATGTGCGTTTATTTAATTTGTATGAAAGTAAGGATACACAAAAAAATATTCCAGAAATTATTTCTTCTTTTCTAAACAAAGAAAAACCTGATGTGCTTTGTATACAGGAATATAATAAAGAAATGAAAATAGATTTTACAGCGTATCCTTACAGCTATATTCATTTTAGAGGAAAAAATATATTAGGTCACGCCATTTTTTCTAAATATCCACTTATTAATACCTATTCTTTCGATTTTCAAGATTCTTATAACAATACACTAAGTGCAGATTTAGTGAAAGGATCGGATACCCTTCGAATTTATAATTTACACCTGCAATCTCTTAATATAAAGCCGAGTGTGAGTTATTTACAAGAATTAGATAATGAGGTTTTGCGCAAGAGAATTTCAACACGATTTGTAAAGCAACAGGAGCAATTAGAAACAATCTTGAAGCATAAAAACAACTCAAAACATCCAGTAATTATTTCTGGCGATTTTAATAATACTCCGTTCTCGTATGTATATCATAAAGTGTCTGAATATATGAAGGATGCTTTTGTTGAGGCTGGAAATGGAATTGGAACTACCTATTTATTTGAATATTATCCTATGCGAATTGATTATATTTTTGCTTCAAATGAATTACAAATTTTAAGCTTTAATACCATTAGAAAAACTTTTTCCGATCATTATCCAATAACTGCTACTGTTGGTTGGGATTAAAGTTATTAAAATCGATTTTCTGATTTTCTAAATAAATGACTGCATTAGGCCCTTCATTAAATAATAAATCTAATATGGAAAGGTTTGGTAAAAACTCATGTTGTTTAGTTAATACCTGAAAATAAGAGTCCAATTTAAAATCAATTTTTAGTTTAGGATTTACAAGATATCTTAAATCTTGTTGACTAGGATTTTTAAAATATTCTGTAGTAAATGAGTATTTAATATTTAAATCTAATAATTTACAAATTAGATCAAAGGTTTCTAAATTAAATTTTATTAATGAATCTACAGGTTTAAAAAAAATCGGTTTAAGCTCATCTTCATAAAATTCAAAATACGGAGAGGTTCTATAAGCAGATTCTAATGATTTCCAATGTTGTATTTGCCAAGGAAAACTATTCTCAATAATAACATCCTTGGTTTTATTTTTTTTGCCGTCTTTGGTATGTTTTATTGGAATGTTAAGTAATAATACTCCATTACTATGAGCTATGTATGTTCTACTTCGACAGCTTTGTTTTTGGTAATTGTCATCCATTTCAAAAACCATTTCTTTGGATTGAACCATCGCAGCCATTTGAACAATAGAAGGAAAATACGTTGGATGTAATAAAATAGATTCCATATTATTTTTGATTCCAATTATCACCTGGATTAACAAAAAAAACTGTTTTAATCCAAGTCATCACATCTAATTTTATAAACTATTAAGCTTTCTTTTTACGTTTTCTAATAAAATCGAAAATAAACCAACCCGCTAATAATATGATAAAGTATCTAAAATATGAAATAGGTTCTCCTTCACCACCAACAGTAGTAAACATTCGTTCCCAGCGTATTTTATTCATAATACCTTTAGCATTTGTATCCCAACTCATCCAAACAAAAACAGGCTTTCCAACTACATGATTAAAAGGAACAAAGCCCCACATTCTTGCATCTTGTGAATTATCACGATTATCACCCATCAACCAGTAATAATCTTGTAAGAAGGTATATTGCGTTAATTGTTCGCCATTTAGCATCACTTGAGTACCAGAAGTAGCTATTTTATTATTTATACCAACTTCACTTCCTTCATACACTTCAATGATCCTTTTATATAAAGGAATATTTTCAATTGAAATAGCTATAGTAGTTCCTGCTTCAGGAATCGTAATAGCACCAAAATATTTTGTATTCCAATTAAACCTAGGATCTTGAGGGTATACAGATTGATTCCAAACACCTTCTTCTACCGTTAGTTTTTCAACTTCAATAACATTTGGATTGTTTTTCACCTTCAAGTAAGCTTCATCAGTCATTTGAGCAATGTGAGTGATGATTTTATTATCTCTGTCAATTTCTGAAATATAAATATCTGAAATATTAAAATGACTAGAAACAAATGCAGAAGGCTGATTGGTATATCTACCAGCATTATCTGTTTTTACAAAAGAACTTTTTGAAACTATTTTATAGCGAAACTGGAGTTTTGCTCTGTCTGGTAATACATTTTGTTCACCATTAATATAAACATACCCATCCTTTATTTGTAACTCATCGCCAGGAATACCCACACAACGTTTTACGTAGTTTGATTTTTTGTCTAAAGGTTTCACCTTGAATCCTTTGGAGGGTCTATTGATGTCGATTAAAGTATCTGTAGGCCAACTAAAAACTACAATGTCATTTCTTTTGATTTTCTGAAAACCTGGTAGTCTAAAATAAGGCAATTGTGGCTTATCTAAATATGATTTTGTTCTAACTATAGGAATTGAATCATGTACCATTGGAAAAGAAACTGCAGTCATAGGCATTCTTGCGCCATAATGAAATTTACTTACAAATAAGAAATCACCCACCAATAGTGTTTTTTCTAAAGATGAAGTTGGGATTGTAAAAGGCTGCATTACATAAGTATGTACAATGGTAGCAGCAACAACTGCGAACAAAATTGAACTGGTCCATTCACCTGCAGCAGTTCTAGGTTTTAAACTTCTGTCATCTATATAGGTTACATCTTGTGTATAATTGATATAATAAATATATAATCCAAAAGTACAGACTCCTAAAAAGGTATCGGTATTGCTATTTTTCCCAAAACTTCTTAGCGTTTCCACCCAAATTACAGGAAACATAATTAGGTTAACAATTGGAATAAAAAGCAATAAAGTCCACCAAGGTGAACGATTTATTATTTTCATTAATACAATTGAGTTATAAATTGGAATTGCAGCTTCCCAAGCTTTTCTTCCAGCTTTTATATAAAGTTTCCAAGTTCCTAAAAAATGGATTACTTGAACTAATAGTATAAAAATTAATAAAGTAGTAAATGTCATTTTAATATGGTATTCGTTATTTTATTTGTAAAACATCTTTCATCGTAAAGATGCCTTTTTTATCTGCAAGCCATTCTGCCGCAAGTATTGCCCCTAAAGCAAAACCATCTCTAGAATGTGCTTCGTGTTTAATTGAAATGGTATCGATATCTGAATCATAATTAATAATATGGGTGCCTTTAACTTCATCTATTCGTTTGGCAGTAATTTTTATAGTATCATCGGCTGCTTCATTTAATTTCCAGTTTTTTGTATCTGAATTTTTTACAATTCCTTCAGCCAACGTGATTGCGGTTCCGCTTGGGGCATCCAGTTTTTGAGTATGATGAATCTCTTCTATTGAAACTTGATAATCTTTCCAAGGTTTCATAAGGTTTGAAACATATTCATTGATACTAAAAAATAGATTTACACCAACACTGAAGTTGGACGCATAAATAAAACTTCCGTTACGACTTTCACATAATTTTATCATTTCATCGTAATGCTCGAGCCAACCTGTAGTTCCTGAAACAATTGGGATCCTATTTTCTAAGCAAAATTTAATATTTGAAACTGCAGCTTCAGGCGTTGAAAATTCTATGGCGATATCAGCTTTTAAAAGTTTTTCTTTTGAAGAATTACGGTTTATTCTTGAAACAATTGTATGGCCTTTCTCAAGGGCTAATTTTTCAATTGTTTTTCCCATTTTACCGTACCCTAATAAAGCTATTTTCATTTTAAACGGTATTTTAATGATAAACTGTAGTTTGCTTTTGCATTAATTGGATTGATATTAAAAACAGGCTCAAACGATAAATCATCATTTACATTAAATTGCCTTAAATGAGCATCTACATTAGCATCTATAATATTGAGTAAATAGAATACTACTGCAACAGCAATACTAGTATCCTTATTTCTTTTTGCAGTTTTTTGTGCATCTACCAATCTATCTGAAGAAATGATAGGAGTAGTCCCATCTCCCCAATATTGATCATCTGTAAATCCAGCTAACCTCCTTTTGTAGGCATTTCTGAAGTTGTCATAATCTTGATCATTTTGCACAAAAAAATAAATGCTAGCACCGATACCGACATAGATGATTGGGATTTTCCAATATTTTTTATTGTTAGCTTGCCCTAATCCAGGAAGAACAGCAGAGTAAAATGCGGCTTTTGCAGGAGCTAAAGGATTGTAATCTTCATTTTTAATAAGGGTATCTTTTATAATCAAACCTTCTTCCTGTTTTACGGAAAGGGTATCTAATTTTTGAGCAAACAAACTTGTTACCGAAAAGAAAAGTAAGATATAGAAAAGTTTATTTTTCACTTTTTAGTAAATTCAAGATTCTTTGAAAATCGTTTTTATTTTTAAAAGGAATTGATACTTTTCCTTTTCCTCCACTAGAGTTTTGAATACTTACATTACTACTTAGATATTCTGTTAGTTCTGTTTTTGCTGAATTTAAGTAGGAGGGAAGCACTGCTTTTTTTACTGGAATTTTTTTATCGGAACTATTTTTTAAGCCTCTAACTATAGCTTCTGTTTCTCTAACTGAAAGGTTTTCAGAAATTACTTTTTCATAGATATCAAGCTGTTCACCAAGGTTACTTATATTAATAATTGCTCTTCCATGGCCCATTGTAATAAAGCCATCTCGCATACCCGTCTGAATAATTGGATCTAATTTTAAAAGACGTAAATAATTTGTAATGGTAGAACGATTTTTACCTACACGATCACTTAACTCTTCTTGGGTAACTTCAATCTCTTCAATTAAACGTTGATAAGAAAGTGCAATTTCGATAGGATCTAAATCTTGACGTTGGATATTTTCAACCAAAGCCATTTCCAATGATTCTTGATCATTTGCGATTCTAATAAAAGCGGGGATGCTTTCTTTTCCAATTAGTTTTGAGGCACGGTATCTTCTTTCACCACTAACAAGTTGGAATTTATTAAAACCTAATTTTCTAACGGTAATGGGTTGAATAACGCCTAATTCTTTAATGGATGATGCTAATTCTCGAAGAGATTCTTCATTAAAACTAGATCTAGGTTGAAATGGATTCATTTCAATAGCATTCAACTCTAACTCTAAAATACTCCCTACAACTTGATCGGCATTTTTATCATCAACCGATTTTATATCGTTACTAGGGTCTCTTAATAGTGCAGATAATCCTCTTCCAAGAGCTTGTTTTTTAGTTGCTTTCGCCATTTAATTAATTTCGTTTTTCTCAATTAATTCTTGTGCCAAACTTAAATAATTATTAGCACCTTTACTGCCAGCATCATAACTAATAATGCTTTCTCCATAACTTGGCGCTTCTCCTAAACGAACGTTACGCTGAATGATTGTTTTAAAAACCATTTTGTCGAAGTGTTTTTTTACCTCTTCAACTACTTGATTGGAGAGGCGAAGTCTAGAGTCGTACATGGTTAATAATAAACCTTCAATGTCCAAGTCAGGATTGTGGATTTTTTGAATGCTTTTAATGGTATTTAATAACTTACCTAAACCTTCAAGCGCAAAATATTCACATTGTATTGGAATAATTACAGAATCGGAAGCTGTTAATGCATTTAGTGTTAATAAACCTAATGAAGGAGCACAATCTATAAGTATATAATCATACGATTCTTTTAAAGATTCAATAGCTTTTTTAAGCATATATTCTCTTTCTTCTTTATCTACTAATTCAATTTCTATGGCAACTAAATCAATATGTGCAGGTATGATATCTACATTGGGTGAATTGGTAGCTACAATTGCTTCTTTTGCAGTAATGGAATGTTCTAATAAACGATAGGTCCCATTTTCGACACTTTCAACATCAATTCCAAGTCCAGAAGAAGCGTTTGCTTGAGGATCTGCATCAATCAATAACACTTTTTTTTCAAGAACCCCTAAAGAAGCTGCAAGGTTGATAGTAGTGGTCGTTTTTCCAACACCTCCCTTTTGGTTAGCAATAGCTATTATTTTTCCCATAAATTTAGAGCAAATTTTAGGTTTAAAAATACAATTAATTACGCGGTTTTAAAGGGAATTTTGTTAACAGGTAATGAACAATATCATAAAGTGTTGGATTAGAACAACTCTATATAAAAAACAAGTGCTATTTGTTCTTTTTTGAACGTATCATTTTTTCTAACATATCCCACATTTCTGCCGGAACTTCTTCTAACATATTCATCTGTCCCGCTCCTTTCAGCCATTCTCCTCCATCAATAGTTATCACTTCACCATTAACGTATGCAGAGAAATCAGATACCAAATAGGCAGCTAAATTTGCTAATTCTTGGTGTTCCCCCACCCTTTTTAACGGAACTTTCTTTGAAAAATCGAATTTTTCTTTTAAATCACCTGGTAATA
>CEWR01158899.1_pt1 | contig 21360 bp, 17 predicted proteins | sample 356321 | NCBI WGS metagenome assembly CEWR01 (sample SAMEA2621551, study PRJEB7988) | marine metagenome | biome: marine biome (ENVO:00000447); feature: mesopelagic zone (ENVO:00000213); material: "saline water (ENVO:00002010), including plankton (ENVO:xxxxxxxx)" | depth 790 m
TAATTATTGGTATGTACAACACGAAAAAACAGAATTAATTGAAAACTATTTAAAATTTTGGAATAGTTTGTCTAGTTTTTATGAAACTTTAAAAGAAACTCTTTTAAAGAACAATGTTGGATACCAAGGAATCGTTTATCGAGAAGCTGCTGAAAACATAGAGCATTATAAAATCACGAAAAAGGACACCCCACATGTTTTTATAGGGTTTAATGCTTTGAATAATGCAGAACAAACAATAATTCAAGCATTACTCGAAGATAGTAATGCAGAAGTGTATTGGGATGTTGATGAACATTTTTTCACAAACAAATCTCATAGTGCTTCTTATTTTTTAAGAAAATATTTTTCTGAATGGAATTACTATAAAACACATCAAGCTAAATTCATTTCAAATAATTTTAACACAGAAAAGAACTTCCGTTTTATAGAAGCTCAAAAAAATATTAGTCAAGTAAAATATGTAGGCGAATTACTTTCAAAATTAAGTGATCAAGAATTAAAAAATACAGCCGTAGTTCTTGCTGACGAAAACTTATTAAACCCTTTATTGCAATCGCTTCCAAATAATGTAAAAAAAATAAATATTACAATGGGAGTTACTTTAAAAACATTCCCCATTAGTGTGTTTTTTAGCAAGTTATTAATAGTACATGATACTTCTAATAATAGGTTTCATTATAAAGAGGTTATTGCTATTTTAAACCATCCCATAGTTTCAAAGTTATATCCAGATTCAGCTCAATTAGTAGAGCGCATTACAAAAAACAATTTAACTTATGTATCATTTCCAGTCCTTTTAGAGTTATCAAGTTCAAAAGATGCTGAAATAGTATCATTGCTTTTTAAAGACCGGAAAGACAATAGCTCAGTTGCTATTAAATTGTGCTTGAAATTACTTCTTCAATTAAAAACTGCAGAAACAACTATTATCGAGCGAGTTACATTTTACCAAGTTTATGCAGCGTTCCTTAAAATTGAATCTTTAAATAACAAATTTGAATACTTTAATAGCATTAAAACGGTTCAGAAATTATTTACTGAAATAGTAGCAACTACAACATTAGATTACCAGGGAGATGCTTATAATGGATTGCAAATAATGGGTGTTTTAGAAACGAGAGTCCTCGATTTTAAAAATATTATAATGATCTCTGTTAATGAAGGTGTTTTGCCTTCCGGAAAATCAAATAATTCATTTATTACTTACGATTTAAAAAAAGAATACAACCTCCCGACTTACACAGAAAAGGATGCCATTTATACCTATCATTTTTATAGATTATTGCACAGAGCACAAAATATAACGTTATTATATAATAACTTTTCTGACGGATTAAGTACAGGAGAAAAAAGTAGATTTATAACACAATTAGAAATTGATCAAAATCCAAATCACTTTCAAACTAAAGAAATAATAAGCCCAATTATTACAATTTTTGAAGCTCAGAAGAAAAGCGTAATAAAAACAAATGAAGTCATGGAGAGGCTTCAAGAAATTGCCAAAAATGGTTTTTCTCCATCTGCTTTAACATCTTATATTCGAAATCCAATAGATTTTTATTATCAAAAAATATTAGGAGTAAAAGAATTTGAAAAAGTAGAAGAGACAGTTGCTGCAAATACATTAGGAACAATCGTTCATGATGCCCTAGAGGCTTTTTATAAGCCTTTGGAAGGTCAAATAGTATTAGTAGAGGATTTAAATAAAATGAAGCTTAAAATTGATTTAGAAATTGAAGAACAATTTCAAAAATCATTTAAAGGAGGAGACTATAAAAAAGGGAAAAATCTCATCATATTTGAAGTTGCTAAGCATTTTGTGTTAAATTTTATCAATTTTGAAATTACAGAAATTAAAAAAGGAAATAAAATTAAAATAATTAGTATTGAAAGTAATCTTTCCGTTTCTATACCAATTCCCGAATTGAATTTTCCAGTTAATATTCATGGAAAAGTAGATCGGGTTGATGAGTTTAACGGAACACTTAGAATTATAGATTACAAAACAGGAATCGTGGAACCTTCAAATTTAGAAATACACAATTGGGAGCTTGTAAATTCAGATTATAAATTCAGTAAAATAATTCAAGTTCTTGCTTATTCATTAATGATTAATAAAAATAAACCATTTAAAAATGCTGAAGCAGGTATTATATCATTTAAAAGATTAAAAAATGGTTTTATGAAATTTGCAATAAAAGGAAAACCTAAACAGACCAATATTAATACTGAAATTCTAAATGACTATACAAAAGAGCTAAAGAAATTAATCCTTGAAATTTGCAATAAAGAAATACCTTTTATAGAAAAAGAAGTCTAAATATGATTATAATCAAAAACCTATTACTCAATAGAAAAGATGAAAAAACGATTGTTTATGATGTTTTTTATAAGGCTAATAACACACCAAAACCAATTGTTATTTTTTGTCATGGTTATAAAGGTTATAAAGATTGGGGAGCTTGGAATTTAGTAGCAGAACGGTTTGCCGAAGAAGGATACTTTTTTTTGAAATTCAATTTTTCTCACAATGGAGGGACCGTTCAAAACCCAATAGATTTTCCAGATTTAGAAGCATTTGCACAAAATAATTTTAGTAAAGAATTAGGGGATTTAGAGACTGTGATAAATTTTATTTCCTCTACAAATAATTTTGAAAACGAACTTAATTCAAATGCTATTTCCTTAATAGCTCATAGTAGAGGAGCAGGCATCATACTTATAAAAGCAACGGAAGAATCTAAGATTAAAAATGTGATAACTTGGGCAGGTGTAAGCGATTTTAAAGCAAGGTTTCAGGTTGGTTCAAGTCATTTTAACGATTGGAAAGAAAAAGGAATTACCTACATTGAAAATTCAAGAACCAAGCAAAAAATGCCTCATTATTTTCAGTTTTTCCAAGATTTTACAGCCAATGAAAATCGATTAACCATAAAATTAGCAGTTCAAAAATTAAATATACCATTTTTAATTTTGCAAGGAAGTGATGATTCTACTGTGATTGAAGCAGAAGCAAGACGAATGCATAAATGGAATCCAAAAAGTAAATTAGAAATTATTGAAAATGGGGATCATTCTTTTGGAACCAAACATCCTTGGAAAGAAAGTGAACTTCCTAAAAATTTACAAGATGTAGTAGAAAAGTCAATTTATTTTCTAAATATAGGCAGCTAATTAGCTTTGAGAACGGCCTTTTAATCTAACTTCTATTTTCTTTTTAATAACTGTTAGCCGTTTCATAAGGTCCATTAATTCTGGATCTTGATTCTCTTTATAGATTTCATTTACACCTAGTATAAGTGCTTTCACCTGTCTAGAAGCAACTATTCTATCACTTGTGGTCTGAAAAGAAAGTTTTCTTGTCTCAAACTCTAAGGCTTTATCTATAATTTCCATAAGGATTTTTTTATTATTAATTACAGCGTAAATATATTTATATATATGAATTTAGCACTAATTATTCATAGTTTATTTTAATAGGGATATTGAGCTGGTTTATTATTTAGTAAAATTTGAGATAAAAACCCCACCTAAAGTGTTATAAATAAATAAATTATTTTAATTAATATACGTATAAACAACCTAAACTTCGTCAATATGTTAAAAAATAACGCTTTTAGTCTAATATAGTTGCTTATAGTCGTTTTTATTATTAATTTTAATAACCCGAATTTATTAATTAACTTAATATTAAACTAGAAATCATGACAAATTCTAAACAACAACCTATTAAGATGAATGGACAAAAATCTGAAAACAAAAAAACAATTCAGTTTTATAATACTGAAGGTGTGAAAAAAGTTTTTGACATTCACCGTTATAGTGACCATGGAACACTTTATTATAGAAGAAAAAATGAAGTTGTAAACGCTGCTGTTTAAAACAGCAAAACATAAAATAATTAAAAAGCAGTTATATAGTTATAATTGCTTTTTTTATTGTGGAGAATATCGGAGTCGAACCGATGACCTCTAGGCTGCCAGCGTAGCGCTCTAGCCAGCTGAGCTAATCCCCCAAATTAATTAAATAAACAAATATACTTTTATATGTTTCCGCTTAAAATTAATAGTGGAATACTAGTATGAAAATCACGTTTTAGCACGCTATTTTTTTCCCATAACTTTTTAAAGAAACCTCTTTTTCTTCTAATAACACATAACATATCTGGGTTGTGAGATTGGAAATGCTCTAAAACTCCTTGAAAAGTAGTTGCGTTTTTTGTAGTTGTTAAAGTACTTTTAATGTCAAGTAATTCTTGATCAATTTTTAAATGTTCTTCAGTAGTCTCTGGTGTTATTATTTGAAGTAGATTAATTTTAGACTTAAATATCCTCAACATATCATGTATTGGTGTTAATACATTTTCTTTTTCAAAATGGCCATTTTTAAATGCAACTAAAATGGAATCAAATTTTCTAAATAAATAGTCTTTTGGCACAATTAATAATGGAATTTCTGTTTGCTTTACAAGTTTAGCAGTAATAGTTCCTAAATAAACTTTATCGTCAATCTCTACACTTTGTGGGGAAGCAATAATTAAATCAATATCAAGCTGCTTCGAAATTTTTTTAATAGCAACAAAAGCATCTCCCTTAATGGGTTTTGCTATTACATTAATACCTTTAGTGTTAACACTATTCATAATATTACTTAACAATTTTCCGCTTTTGTCAAGCTCAAATTGATCTACTTCTTTTAGACCACCTAATTTAACATACTCTTTATATACATTTATTAAATACACAGTTCCCCCACTTATAGAGGCGAAATTTATAGCATATTTTAAGTTGTTAATACCATTTTCTGTTGAACCAACAGGTACAAGAATATTTTTCATTAAATTCGGATTTAATAATTTCGAGCAAAAATACACCGAATAAATGATTCGATTAGCAAAAAAAATAGAAATACCTAAAATATTAGCAATAACAAAGGCTTGTGCTAAGGATATGATAATGAAAGGGATACTTCAGTGGAATGAAGACTATCCTTCAAGAAATGCTTTTGAAAATGATATTAAGCGAAATGAATTATATGTTCTTATTTCAGATGAAAATATTATAGGCTGCATGGTTTTAACTCCCTTTATGGATTCTGAATATATTCCAATAAATTGGCTTACTAAAAATGATAATAACCTATATATCCATAGACTGGCAATTAATCCAAACAATCAAGGGAATGGCTTCGCTCAAATATTTATGGATTTTGCAGAGCAATTTGCTATAAATAATAATTATATCTCTATAAGATTAGATACCTTTAGTAAGAATGTTAGAAACCAAAAGTTTTACGAAATTCGTGGCTTCAAAAGATTAGGAGAAATTCATTTTCCAAAACAAAGTGAATTTCCTTTTTATTGCTACGAATGGTTATGCAAAAAATAGACATTTCATTTAAACGGATTCAACAATTAGCATTACCAGCTATTATTGCGGGTATTGCTGAACCTGTTCTGTCTTCTACGGATGCTGCTGTAGTTGGTAACATTGCAGAATTTGGCACAGAGTCTTTAGCTGCTGTTGGTATTGTAGGGGCTTTTATTTCAACAATTATATGGATTTTAGCACAAACACGAAGTGCGATTTCGGCAATTATTTCACAAAATTTAGGAGCAGGGAATTTAAAAAGCCTTACTAGCTTTCCAGCTCAAGCAATACTATTCAATGTATTATTAAGTTTTATTCTTTTACTTTCTACCTATTTTTTTATTGAAGACATATTATTGTTTTTAAGAGCTGAAGGGAAAATATTAGAGTTTAGTAAAGATTATTATTACATCCGTATTTGGGGATTTCCCTTAACCTTATTCACTTTTGCAATTTTTGGACTTTTTAGAGGCTTACAAAATACTTTTTGGCCCATGATAATCGCTTCAATTGGAGCCTTTATTAATATTGGTTTGGACTTTCTTTTTGTTTATGGTTTAGAAGATTTTGTTGAGCCAATGGGTGTAAAAGGAGCAGCTTGGGCTAGTTTAATTTCACAATTAGTGATGGCTCTTTTAGCATTATTTTTATTAATAACCAAAACGAATATTTCTTTGAAATTAAAAAGAAAAATTCATCCAGAAATACAACGATTGGTCAATATGAGCTTTAATTTATTTATTAGATCTGTTGCATTAAACGTTGCATTATTAATGGCTGTTCGTGAAGCGACTTCTTTAGGAAAAGAATTTATCGCCGCTCATACCATTGCAATTAATCTTTGGTTGTTTTCGGCATTTTTTATTGATGGATATGGAGCTGCTGGTAATATTCTTGGAGGTAGATTATTAGGAGCGAAAAAGTATAAAGACCTATGGATTTTAACAAAAAGGGTAAATCTCTATAATTTATTTGTTAGTTTTTTGTTAATAGTAGCTGGTGTATTGTTTTACGATCATTTAGGTTTAATATTTACTAAAGACACATTAGTATTATCTACTTTCTATGGGATGTTTTTTATTGTTTTAATTTCACAACCATTTAACGCCTTAGGGTTTACATTGGATGCTATTTTTAAAGGTTTAGGTGAAATGAAATACCTCCGAAATGTTTTAGTTGGCGCAACTTTATTTGGGTTTATTCCAACGCTATTAATCTGTAATTATCTAGATTTAAAATTAACAGGAATTTGGATTGCTTTAGTAGTATGGATTGCATTTAGAGCAGTTGCATTGATATTTAAATTTAAATCCAAATATTATCCCTTAGCAAAGTCTGAAAGGTTAGGCTAGAAATTTCACTTTGCTACTAAAAACAGTATCTTTACGGTCTAATTTAATTGTATGAGTACTATAAGAATCACCAAACAGTTTTCTTTTGAAACAGGCCACGCCTTATATGGTTATGATGGAAAATGTAGGAATGTCCATGGACATAGTTATAAACTCCACGTAACTGTTATTGGTAAACCTATTTCAGATACTAGTCATGTTAAACTTGGAATGGTTATCGATTTTAGTGACTTAAAAGTAATTGTTAAAAATAAAATAGTAGATGTTTTTGATCATGCCACCGTTTTTAATAAAAACACGCCACATGTAGAATTAGCAAAAGAATTATCTGATAGAGGACATAATGTATTACTGGTAGATTATCAACCGACAAGCGAAATGATGATTATTGATTTCGCAAATGTCATTAAACAAGAATTACCACAACATGTTCAATTACACTCCTTAAAGCTTCAAGAAACAGATAGCAGTTATGCACAATGGTTTGCGTCTGATAATTAAATTTCTACTTTCGCAGGAATCTCACCTTAAAGAACTAACCCATCAAACAAAAAGCTTCTTGCCTACTTAAGAATTTGTATATTTAACCCATGCAAATTCCAGAAGGAAAAAAAATATATTTTTCAAGTGATAATCATTTAGGCGCTCCTACTCAAGAGGAAAGTTTTCCTCGTGAAAAAAAGTTTGTAAAATGGTTAGATGAAGTAAAAGAAGACGCAGCTGCTATTTTTTTATTAGGTGATCTGTTTGATTTTTGGTTTGAATATAAAACTGTTGTTCCAAAGGGTTTTGTTAGAACATTAGGAAAGCTTGCTGAAATTAGGGATAGTGGAATACCCATTTATTTTTTTGTTGGGAATCATGATTTATGGATGAATGATTATTTTGAAAAAGAATTAAATATTCCTACTTACCACGATCTAAAAGAATTTACTTTTAATAATAAAACATTTTTAATAGGTCATGGGGATGGTAAGGGACCTAATGATAAAGGCTATAAAAGAATGAAAAAAATTTTTACAAATCCTTTTTCAAAATGGCTTTATCGTTGGTTACATCCCGATATTGGTATGCGACTTGCTCAACATTTATCAGTAAAAAACAAATTGATTTCAGGTGTCGAAGACAAAAAGTTTTTAGGTGAAAATAAGGAGTGGCTAGCAGCTTATGCTAGACGTAAATTAGAAAACAAGCATTACGATTATTTCATCTTTGGTCATAGACATTTGCCTATGGAAATTAAAGTTGGAAAAAATTCTACCTATTTTAATTTAGGAGATTGGATAAATTATTATACTTTCGGAGTCTTTGATGGTGAAAATTTTGAAATCAAAAACTATTAGATGTTAACCTACAAACGTTATAATCTTTCTGAAATGCCTTGGATTCTTATTCCAGGTTTATAACTTGTTTTATAATAACTTAGCTTAAATATATATTCAGAGATTCTTCAATGCGTTCTGAATAAAAATATAATTCAACAATTACACATCACTTTTTAAATAATTTTCAAAAATGAAAAACATCATCGTATTAGGTGCTGGAATGGTTGGTAGTACCATTGCAATTGACCTTTCAAAAAAAAATAACATAACACTTACCGATTTTAATCAAGAAGCTTTACAAAAAGCGGAACAAAAATGTAATAATTTAAAAACCCAATTACTTGATGTAACTGATATAAATAAGTTAAAACAAACCATTAAGAAATTTGATTTAGTAGTTTGTGCAGTACCGGGTTTTCTAGGTTTTGAAACTTTAAAATCTATTATTGAAGCTGAAATGAATGTTATAGATATTTCATTCTTTTCAGAAAACTCATTAGAATTAGACGCTTTAGCCAAGGAAAAAAATGTAACCGCAATAGTGGATTGTGGTGTAGCTCCTGGAATGGACAATGTTATTTTAGGCTATTATAATGAAAAAATGAAACTAACTGATTTTGAATGTTTAGTTGGTGGTTTACCTAAAGTAAAAAAATGGCCATTTTGTTATAAAGCTCCTTTTTCACCCATAGATGTAATTGAAGAATATACACGTCCTGCTCGATATATAGAAAATGGTAAAATGATTACTAGAGAAGCTTTAACAGACTGTGAGTTTGTAGAATTTGATAAAGTAGGAACCTTAGAATCTTTTAATTCTGATGGATTGCGCTCTATTATGTTTACCATGCCACATATTAAAAACATGAAGGAAAAGACATTACGATATCCTGGTCATGTTGAATACATAAGTGTATTAAAGGAAAGTGGATTTTTTAATACAAAAGAAATTGAAATAAACGGAACTAAAATTTCACCGTTAGATTTTACAAGTAAGGTTTTATTTGACGAATGGAAATTAGGAGAAACAGAGGAAGAAATTACGGTAATGCGTATTACTGTGAAAGGAGAAAACGCTGATGGCAAAATTGAAGAAATTGTATATACACTTCACGATGAATACTGTTCTGAAACAAAAACTTCATCGATGGCAAGAACAACCGGATATACAGCTTCAGCTGCTGCAAATTTGTTTTTAGAAGGGAAGTTTAAAGAGAAAGGAGTATTTCCTCCAGAATTAGTTGGAAAACACGAAGAATGTTTCCATTATTTCCTTAATTATTTAAAAGAAAGAAATATACATTATAAGAAAATATCTAAATTAGTTGAGTAGTTTTTTCATGTAAAAAAACCGTCTAAAGATAACTTTAGGCGGTTTTTATTTTCATAAATTATTTAGCATTTATTCCTTAATAAATCGCTGAATCATTACTTCTTCACCATCATTTACTTCCATAAAGTAAATACCTGTTTCTAGATTTTGAACATTAATTGGTCCCTTACTTAATATGCCAGAAAATACTTCTTGTCCAATCATATTAACAACACGGTAAGTCACATAGACGCTTTCAGTTGATAACTTGATAGATATATTAGATTTTGCTGGATTTGGATATAATAAGAAGTCACTTTCAAAATCAATTTCATTTTCTCCATCTCCTAGAATATTATTAATCTCTCCAAGAGAAGTGATATTATTTATTAAACTAGAAGAACTTGAATTTCCAGTAATAGTAACTTGATCTATATATATATGATCATTATTGCCACTTGCATCACATCTAAAACGAAATTTAGCATTTGGAGGAAAATTATAAATAACATCTGAAATATTTACCGTAGCGTTATAAAAAGTATTGTTGTTAAAGTTAGTCCCTCTAGCATAAGTTGCTATTGTATTCCAAGAAGAGCCATCATGGTATTGAACCCAAAAATCTTCTCCATTTTCCATGCTTCGAGCATAAAAATAAAATTCAATATCAATGTTATTATAACTAGAAACATTAATGTCACTTAGCGTCATAACTGATGAGTTGGTATTATCTCTTAATCTAATAGATTTTGATCCTTCATAAGACCTTGACCCAGAATAACGATAAGAATCGCTACCTCCATCTACCCAGCCATCCCAGCCAGATTCAAAATATCCCTCATTTAGAACTGTAGAGTCGCCTCCGTCATTACTATCTGTAGTTACACTAACCGTATTACTTGAAGATGAAGTGTTCCCAGCATCATCTTTTGCTCTTATACTAAAAGTATAAGTAGTTGCAGCTGTCAATCCAGATACGGAAGCAGAAGTTCCAGTTACCGACATAATATTAGAAGCACCTAGATACACATCATATCCAGTTATTCCAATATTATCTGAAGATGCATTCCAAGAAAGATCTAGTGAAGTTTGAGTTATATTTGAAGCAGTTAAACTAGTAGGTGCGGTTGGCGCTTGTGTATCTGCTTCAGAAGAGGTCGTGAAATTAACCGTATTACTTGAAGAAGATTCATTTCCAGCAGCATCTTTTGCTCTTATATTAAATGAATAAGATGTAGCAGCAGTTAAACCTGTAATTTGCGCAGAAGTTCCTGTAACAGTTCCAATATTAGTTGATCCTTGATATACATCATATCCAGTTACCCCAAAATTATCTGAAGATGCATTCCATGAAAGATCTACTGTAGTTTGAGTTATATTAGAAGTAGCTAAAGTAGTAGGTGCGGTTGGTGCTTGTGTATCTGCTCCAGAAGAGGTCGTGACATTAACCGTATTACTTGAAGAAGATTCATTTCCAGTAGCATCTTTTGCTCTTATATTGAATGAATAAGATGTAGCAGCAGTTAAACCTGTAATTTGCGCCGAAGTTCCTGTAACTGTTCCGATATTAGTTGATCCTTGGTATATATCGTACCCAGTAACAGCTACATTATCCGAAGACGCATTCCAAGAAAGATCCGCAGTTGTTTCAGTAACATTTGAAGCAGCTAAACTAGTTGGTGTTGTAGGCGCTTCAGTGTCGCCACCTGTACCACTTTCAATACAAAAAGGTGTTGCTTCAGAACTTCCAAAATCACCACCAGTTTTAAAAGAGCCAGCAGAAGAAGATAATGTATAAGATCCTGAACCATAAGAGCAACAAATCCCGTCACCATAAACATCAGTTATATTAAAAATATAGTCATCAACAGCCAATCCAGTAAATGTTTCGTTAACTGTTGAACCATCTGGATTTGCAGTTGAATAACTTGCAGAAGCTACAGTAGTTCCGCTAGAATTTTTTAAGGTCCAAGCTGTTTCTTCAGGATAATTATCAAATGTAATAGATAATGATATATCACCTGAATAGCAAGTTGTTGGATTTCCTCCTCCATAAGCATCACCAACACCAACCGCATGCCATGCATTAGTAACTCCTTGCTCTTCTGCTCCATCTGCTCCATATAGATCCTGTGCAGATTGAATCATTGCAGCTCTAGCATCAGCATAAGTTGAATTAGCACTTAAATAAGTGTTGATCGCTCTATATGAAATTTTCGCAGCTTTTGTCATTCCTATTCCAGAAACTGAAAAAGCATTACCAATATCATTTGTTCCACTGCCTCCAGCTACAGATAAATAAAACCAATAGTTCAATACTCCTGAATTTGTGTGCACTCCACAGTAATCATTGCTTTGTGTAGGAGTTCCACAATTTGGGTTTTGCCAGTTGGCACCTCCATATGTATCTGGTTGTCCTAATAAAGTAGGGTTGCTCATAGATCTTAAAGCAGCAGATCCACTTCTTCTGTCAATTTCATCACCGATTAACCAAATTGATGCATCAGGATTAGCGTCATTTCCATTTCCTTTTGCGAAATGTTCAACAGCTGCTCCCCAAATATCAGAATACCCTTCATTTAAACCTCCAGATTCTCTCTGGTACGCTAAATTTGCTGTAAATTCAGTAACTGCGTGTCCAATTTCGTGTGCTGCTACATCTAAACTAGTCAATGCATCAAAATAACCATTTCCTTCATTTCCATTAGAAGATCCATCACCATAAGACATCACATTTAAAAACCAAAATGCATTGTCATAATTATTATCTACATGAACATAACTTCTAAGCTGAGCTCCATTTCCATCATAACTATCCCTACCATGAACAGAAGACCAATAATCATAGGTCATCATCGCTCCCCAATGTGCATCTAGTGCTGCATTATCTTTATTACTATTATCAAATTCAGCCGCGGTCCAATTATTATTGGCATCAGTAAATTGAGAATAATTAGTTATATATGGTAATGAACTACCTTGAGGCGCTAAATTATTAGCATTACGAGTATAAACTTTTCTTCCAGCATCGCTAAGAATATAATTTCCACCAGATAAAGAAGTTTCAATAGTTCTTGAACCACTATATCTTGTAGCTGCAGTACCAGAAGCAACAGCTTCAAATTCTTCGACAATTACTTTAGTAGCAGGTACTTCTTCATTTTTATGAAATGCGCTACCGTCGTGACCAAAATTATCTAAGTGTTTTACTTTATTATTAAAGAATAAGGCTTGACCATTTTGAGCATCAATGTATAGATCTCCACCACCCATAGGAACAATCGTATAAATATCGAATTTATACGCTAGTTTCATCGTTGTAGTTTCTCCTTCAAAAAGGGGAAGAATTACTAATTCTCCTTCTGGTTTGCTATACCCTAGTTCGTTAGATGCAGCTTCATCTTCCCATAAATAAGCACTCGCTCCTGTATGAGAAATAGCTCGGTTAAATGCCTGATTATTTGTGATATTAGGTGAAGTATTAAGGTCTTCAATTTTATAAAATTCTGAACTTATGGATTCTATTACGCCACTTTTACTATGAATAGTTAGCGTTCCAAACTCTACCTTAATATTTTTATAATATTGTTGGTTTTTTTGATGAGTATAACCTAATTTATCTTGTTGTTGTTTAATGTTGATAAACGTGGTATTTTCTGATGAGTCAAAAACATTTTTTAATAGTTGATTGGAATTTTGAAAAGAGACTCTTTGAGATTCATTAAACTTTAAAAGCTTTGGTGGAATTTTAGTTGGTTTTTGATTAATTTTTTGGTCCTGTGAAATCCCTTTTAAAGTTCCAGTAAAAAAGAAACCAAGTGTTAAAAGAGTCAAAATTAGTAGGTGTGAATGTTTTTTCATAATTTTTTAGGGGTATTTGGGTTAATGTTTAATACTGATACATAGATAGTTAAAATTTACGACATATTGTAAGATTTAACCTACATATATCGTTTTCAGACAATTTTTATTAATCAATTCATAGTAAATCTTTTAACAGCGAATTAATTATATTTGAATAATGAATAATAATTCCATTCTAGATATAAAAAACCTTACTATTTCTTTCGGGAATAAAAAAAGGATTGTTGAAGTTGTTCACGGTATTTCTCTACATATTAATGAAAATGAAATAGTAGGAGTTGTAGGAGAGTCCGGTTCTGGAAAATCCATAACCGCAATGGCTATATTAGGGTTATTACCTGAAAAGAATACTTTTATAGGTGGCGAAATATTTTTCAACAAAAAAGATCTTTTAAAAAAATCGAAAAACAATATCAGAAAACTTAGAGGTAATGATATTGCTATGATTTTTCAAGAACCCATGACGGCATTAAATCCGTCAATAACCTGTGGAAATCAAGTTTCTGAAATAATTAAACTTCATTTAAAATATTCAACTTCAAAAGCTAAAAAGGAAACTATTTCTTTATTTGAAAAAGTGAAGCTTCCTCGTCCTCGAGAAATATATAATAGTTATCCCCATCAAATAAGTGGAGGTCAAATGCAACGCGTTATGATTGCTATGGCAATTGCTTGTAAGCCAAAGTTATTAATAGCAGATGAGCCAACAACAGCTTTAGATGTTACTGTACAAAAAGAAATATTATTGCTTTTAAAGGAGATTCAAAAAGAAACTAAAATGAGTATGCTTTTTATTTCTCATGATTTAGGTTTGGTTTCCGAAATTGTTGATCGAGTAGCAGTAATGTATCAAGGAAATATCGTTGAAGAAGGCAGTGCATTTCAAGTTTTTAAAATACCAAAAGAGGACTACACAAAAGCATTAATGGCGTCTCGGCCTAGTTTAGATGTTCGATTAAAAGAACTTCCTACGATTGCTTCATTAGCTGATAATAGTTTTAAATCCATAGAAATTACTCCTCAAGAAAGGGCATTAAAACATAAATATTTATATACTAAAACTCCAATTTTGGAAATTCTGAATTTAAAAAAAGAATATTATTCCAATGCTGGGGTTTTTAATAAAAAGAAGGTGCTTAATGCTGTAAATGAAGTAAGTTTTAAAGTTTTTGAAGGAGAAACTTTAGGGTTGGTAGGCGAATCTGGTTGTGGTAAATCAACATTAGGGAAAGCAATTTTACAATTAGAAAAAGCAACTAGCGGAAGTATTAAATACAGAGGCAAGGAATTAACAGAATTAAAATCTTCAGAATTAAGAAAACTCAGAAAAGAGATTCAGCTTATTTTTCAGGATCCATATTCATCACTTAATCCTAGAATGTTAATTGGAGAGGCTATTATGGAACCAATGAAAGTCCACAATATTGGTAAAAATGATCGGGAACGGAAAAATAAAGTACTGAGTATTTTGAATAGAGTAGAGTTAGACGATAGTTATTTTAATAGGTATCCACATGAGTTATCTGGAGGTCAAAGACAACGAGTTGGTATTGCGAGAACAATCGCAATGGAACCTAAATTGGTAGTTTGTGACGAATCGGTTTCTGCTTTGGACATTTCGGTACAAGCACAAGTTTTAAATTTATTAAATGAATTAAAAGATGATTTTGGCTTCACCTATATTTTTATATCTCACGATTTAGCGGTTGTTAAATTTATGGCAGATCAATTATTAGTGATGAAAGATGGGAAAATAGAAGAGATTGGAGATGCAGATGAGATCTATGCAAACCCAACAAAAAAATACACTCAAAAATTAATAGAAGCCATCCCAAAAGGAATTTGATGAGGTATATATGAAAAAGATTATTGAGACAAATAGATTGATTTTACGAGAATTGGATATTAATGATTCTGAAAACTTTTTTAATTTAAATTTAGATCCTGAAGTCTTAAAATATACAGGAGATCTTCCATTTTCTTCCATAGTTGATGCAGAAAAATTCCTTATAAACTATTCAGATTATAAAAAAAACGGATTTGGTAGATGGGCAGTTATTTTAAAAGAAACTGAATCTTTTATTGGATGGAGTGGTTTAAAATTAAATGAAGAAAAACTTAGTAGATATTGGTTTTCGCTTTTTTAAAAAAGAATAGGGAAAAGGATATGCTACAGAATCTGCTAAAGCAGTACTAGATTATGGTTTTAATACCTTAAAATTAAAAGAAATTATTAGACGAGCATCTAAGGACAATATCTCTTCCATTAGAGTTTTAGAAAAATTAAATATAACTTTTTGGAAACAGGATAGTTTTGAGGGTATTGAAGATTCTGTATACTACAGGATTAAGAAAAATTTATAAACAAAAAAAACCCGTTCTAACCTCACAAAGAACGGGTTTACCTTTTATCTGTTTCGTTGCAGATTTGGGGTTGTAAAAACAATCAATCAATTATCACATAATTAAAAAAACTTTTTTAGCGACATAGAAAACATTTTTAAGTAGGTAAAATGTTTCTTTTGTTGCTAGGTATATTTTTTTCATAATAGGTTAAGTTCATTATTTTTGGGACTGCTAATATGAGATTAATATCTAATAAACAAGATAAAATACATATAAAAACGACGAAATACACATTAATTTAACATTTATCTAGTTATCTGCTTTAAAAACATAAAAAAATATTAGTTTTTAATCCACTTGGATGTATAGGAAGAGTTATTGTTTGTAATGGTAATAAAATAAATACCTTTAGCTAATTCCGAAACATTAATAGCTGTGTTTGATATAAAATCTGATTTATAAACAACAGCACCTGTTATAGAGATAATATGTACATTATATGTTTCATTATCCTCATTTAATACCTTTAAAGTAACAACGTTTTTTGATGGATTAGGATAAATAGAAAATGGTAAATCATTATCTACTTGATTTAAACCAAGGGATTCGCAATCACGATCTGTATCAAATAAGCTCTGTAGTTCTGTAATTGGCTCTATTTGATCATTGCTTCCAGTCCTTACAGATAATAAAAAAGAAGGGTCTCCAAATGTATCTGAAGGTTGTGCGACTTTTACAAAGGCAAACAGAGAAGAGGTTCCGTTATTAGTGCAACGCATATCAGCACCAACCATATTAGCACCTTGTAATGCTCCCATTAATTTACAAGCGAGATCTCCTTCAGCATTTAAAAAACCTGCTTCCATACCATCTAATACTTCTTGCCCTAATAAAATATTTCCTTGAATAGAATAATTTGGACCTGTTATATGGTTTTTATAGTCATCAGTGGAAGATCCAGTATGAGCAGCAGTTTCTATATTTTCTCCAACTTTTGCAACAATTCCATATTGTCTTAGTTGAGGTTGATTACTAATGTCATTGTTAATTAACCATTCAATTATTTCACTCGGAGTATCTCCTTCATTCATTCTTGCTCTTGCGTTGGCTTGATTTGCAGGCACGTACCATGCTTGTGCGTTGATCGCACCAATCCCAGGAAATAATTCTCCTAAAAAATCATCTGTTGGTAAATTGGCAGCGTCTAAATCTACACAAGAAGCACCAGCACTCCCAACTTCTCCCGTAATTGGATCCATGGCAACTATTGAAAAGGTATCTTGACTATTTACGCTTATGATTGCAGTAAATATTAAGAGGAAAGTTAAGGTGATTTTTTTCATAATATTTTTTTTAAAACTTCATTTCTGGAATGTCGCCTTCAATAATAAGATTTCCTTCAGTAGCGTTTTTAATTTCTTCAACACTTACTCCTGGGGCTCTTTCTAAAAGCTTAAATGAATTATCTACAACTTCTAAAACGGCAAGATTACTTACAATTTTCTTTACACAATTAACTCCAGTTAATGGTAAGGAGCATTTTTTAAGTAGTTTAGATTCTCCTGCTCGATTGGTATGCATCATTGCAACGATAATGTTTTCAGCAGAGGCAACTAAATCCATAGCGCCACCCATTCCTTTAACCATTTTCCCAGGAATTTTCCAATTGGCAATGTCTCCATTTTGTGAAACTTCCATAGCACCTAAAATTGTTAAATCTACATGTTGTCCTCTAATCATAGAAAAACTCAAGGCAGAATCAAAAAAAGAAGCACCCGGTAACGTGGTAATAGTTTGTTTACCAGCATTAATTAAATCTGGATCTTCTTCTCCTTCAAAAGGGAACGGACCCATACCTAATACTCCATTTTCACTTTGAAAATCAACTTCAATATCATTTTGTACAAAATTGGCAACCAATGTTGGGATCCCTATTCCTAGGTTTACATAGAAACCATCCTTTACTTCCTTAGCAATTCTTTGTGCTATTTGTTCTTTACTTAGTGCCATTAGTTTCGCTTTCTTACGGTTAATTGTTCTATGCGTTTTTCATATTTCTCCCCTTGGAAAATTCGTTGTACAAATATTCCAGGAATGTGAATATGATTAGGATCTAAGGTTCCTACTGGAACTAGTTCTTCCACCTCAGCAACGGTAATTTTTGCAGCTCCACACATATTAGGATTAAAGTTACGAGCACTGCCTTTAAAAACTAAATTACCAGCAGCATCACCTTTCCAGGCTTTTACAAAAGCAAAATCTGCGTTAAAAGCTTTTTCTAAAAGGTGCATTTTTCCGTTGAACTCACGAGATTCTTTACCTTCAGCAACTTCAGTTCCATAACCAGCAGGAGTATAAAAAGCCGGAATTCCACTTTGTGCTGCTTGGCAACGTTGAGCGAGGGTTCCTTGTGGGATCAATTCCACATCTAATTCTCCACTTAACATTTGGCGTTCAAATTCTGCATTTTCGCCTACATAGGAAGAAATCATTTTTCGAATTTGTCTTTTTTGAAGTAATAGACCTAAACCAAAATTATCAACTCCAGCATTATTCGAAATGCAGGTTACATCTTTTACATTTAAACGAACTAATTCTGCAATTGAATTTTCAGGAATTCCACTTAATCCGAATCCCCCCAACATAAAAGTCATACTGTCTTTTATTCCTTGGCAAGCTTCTTTAACATTAGAAACGGTCTTATTGATCATAGAAAGAATATTTTCTATAAAAATACTGAAAAGGAAGCAGAATTACTTCTGAAGGAAGTAGAATGTTATTTTAAAATTCGTCTGGGATTTCATTACCAGTATCTTGCTGGTTTTCTTTCCACTTATCACAATCGGTTTCAATAGAAAGATCTTCTGGAATTATAAAGTCTTCTTTAGAGATGCCAAGACCTTCATTGTTATAGCAATCCCTCATATAATTAGCCCAAATAGGTAATGCCATAGATGCACCTTGACCATATGCTATAGAAGAAAAGTGTGTTGATCGGTCTTCACCTCCAACCCAAACACCAGTTACAAGATTAGGAACTACTCCCATAAACCAACCATCACTTTGGTTTTGGGTGGTACCTGTTTTTCCAGCAATTGGGTTTTTAAATTCCCAAGGATAACCAGTAATAATTTTTTTATAAACAGGAGTATTGATAGCCCATTTTGATCTTAATCGTTGTCCAGAACCAGATTGAGTAACTCCTTCCATTAAACTAATGGTAACATAAGCAGCTTCTTCACTTAAAACATCCTTAGTTTCTGGAATGTTTTGATATAAAATGGTGCCGTTTTTATCTTCAATTCTTGTAATTAATGATGGCTTAATATAAACACCTTGATTAGCAAATGAACTATAGGCACCAACCATTTCATATAATGAAACATCTGGAGTACCTAGTGCGATTGCTGGAGATGCTAAAATATTTTCTGTGTCAACTCCCATTTTACTTACTAAATCTAAAACAGGCTTTGGACCAACTCGATCAATCAATCTAGCAGTAACCGTATTAATAGATTGAGCTAATGCTTGTTTTAAAGAAACAAAACCTCCATACTTATCACCTGAATTTTTTGGAGTCCATGGCTTAATTAAGCCATATTTACCAACTTCAATAGTATGTAACGTATTTGGTAACGTATCACAAGGTGACATATGCATTTGATCTATCACGGTAGCGTATACAAAAGGTTTAAAGGTAGAGCCTATTTGACGCTTCCCTTTTTTAACCATATCATATTTAAAATACTTGTAATTAACACCACCAACCCAGGCTTTTACTTCGCCAGTTTGTGGTGTCATAGACATTAATGATGCTTGAAGTATTGATTTGTGATATCTTATAGAATCCAAAGGAGTCATTAAAGTGTCGATATCACCACTCCATGCGAAAACACGCATATTAGTTTTTACCGAAAAACTTTTTATTATATCTTCCTCTGTTTTTCCTTGTTTTTTCATTTCCCTCCATCGATCACTTCTTTTTATAGCAGAATTTAAAATATGATCTACCTCATCTTTAGTTACGTCTCTAAAAGGTGCTAGCTTATTATTTTTGTTTTGTTTGTCAAATTCTAATTGTAGATTTTGCATATGACTATCTACAGCGGCTTCAGCATATTCTTGCATTTTGGAATCTATAGTCGTATAGATTTTTAAACCATCACTATAAATATTATATTCAGATCCATCAGTTTTTGGGTTTTCTTTAATCCAATCGTGCATAAATTTTCGAGCGTATTCTCTAAAATAAGTAGCGATTCCTTCGTCATGCCCTTGTGGGGTAAAAACAATTTCTAATGCTGTTGCCTGAATAGAATCTTTCATTTCTTCAGAAATAAAATCATACTTCGCCATCTGGCTCAGCACTACATTCCTTCTATTTCTTACTCCAACAGGATTACGAACAGGATTGTAAAGCGAAGAGTTTTTAAACATTCCTACTAGAATCGCAGATTCTGTAATTGTTAATTCTGTGGGTGCTTTATCAAAATAAATATGAGCAGCAGATTCTATTCCAATGGCTTGGTTTAAAAAACCATACTCATTAAAATACATGGTTATAATTTCTTCTTTGGTGTATCTACGCTCTAAACGAGTAGCGATAATCCATTCTTTTATTTTTTGAGTTCCACGACTCAATTTATTTTTTGAAACATTTTCAGTAAAAAACAATTTCGCTAATTGTTGAGTGATGGTACTGGCTCCTCCTTTAGTTCCTAAAAAGGCGAAAGCCCTCAGCGTCCCTCTAGCGTCAATTCCAGAGTGGTCATAAAACCGAACATCTTCAGTAGAAATTAAGGCGTCGATTAAATGTTTTGGCAACTCTTCGAATTGGACAGGCGTACGATTTTCTTTGTAAAATTTACCTAATGTTACCCCATCAGATCCAATGATTTCTGTGGCTAGATTTTTTTCAGGATTTTCTAGACTTGTTTCATCTGGAAGTTTTCCAAATACTCCCCAAGATGCTAATAAGAATATAAAAAAAATAAGAAAAACTCCTATAGCAAGTATTTTCCAAAACGTTTTAATATGACGTTTTAAATTATTCGCTTGAGCTTTCTTTGTTGTTGTTTTACGCTTAGCCATAAATTACTCTTGTGTGATTTCCTCGACACTAAAACCTATATCAGTGATTCCTTTAAGATTTGTAACGCCTTCTATAGTACCGTTATTGCGCACTGCATGCTTAACACTCACTGTATAAATTCCTTTTTCTTTAAAAGATACAGACTCTTTATACCAAAGTTTATTGTCTTTAACACTGCTAATACCGTTTCCTAACCAAGTGCCGTCTGGATTAGCCATTTTATATTCTAAAGTGTCGGTTACTATTTTTCCGTGTGGAAAATTCATTACTATAATTAAAAAAACATTATTGTATTTATAGTCGTTTGTGTTACGAAGATTCACAAATAAATTATAGGTTTTTAAACTGTCTAACTGTGGTAAATTAAAATCAATAACCTCGTCTTTATTCCAAAATCCAGGCAACGATTTGTTTGTGCTAAAAGGAGAATTAGATTCGCAAGAGATTATTAAAAATAGTACAAAAGAAAGGGCAAAAAATTTAGGCATTCTTTTTTGGTTTTCGATTTTGATTAGGGTTTTTATTACTGGGCTTATTGCGGTTTTGATTTTGACTTTTGCTTTTGTTTTGATTGTTTTTTCTTCGGTTGTTTTTTTGTTTTGGTTTGTCAAAACGAGTTAAACTATCTTGACCAACAACATTTTCAAAAATTTTACTTTCAGAAACACTCTCTTCTTCTTCAAAATCTTCTAAGCTA
>CEWR01096201.1_pt1 | contig 21299 bp, 14 predicted proteins | sample 356321 | NCBI WGS metagenome assembly CEWR01 (sample SAMEA2621551, study PRJEB7988) | marine metagenome | biome: marine biome (ENVO:00000447); feature: mesopelagic zone (ENVO:00000213); material: "saline water (ENVO:00002010), including plankton (ENVO:xxxxxxxx)" | depth 790 m
CTGGAGATTGCGGCTCGCATTCGCCACGACGGAACAGTGCGCCACCCGGATTGACAGGTCCGATTGCTGGGGAGTCTCCCGAAGGGTTCCCGCAAAATTGATCGGCAAAGGGCTGCTGATGTTCAGACGTTTTGGTTCTTGCGAACCCCTATCGAACCCTGCCGAAGCAGGGCTGCTGCAAGCACCTTCAGGCCACGCCTGAAAAGGTTGCTGACCGGGACAGCGCAGCATGCGCTGATGCAGTCAATTCCCGGTTCTCTGGATAACCAGATCACAGTATACGGATGTATTGATGAAATGTCAGCACTTTATTTTTTCTGAATGGGCTGTGCAACTCCGTAGCTTTGCAGAAGCACAACCGCATTGCTGCCGGCAGGGGTGCGGCTTGCACTTCTCCCCGCAACCCGGAAACTGAAAGGGGTGCCGGAGGTGAGAATCCGGTGGATGTTCATGAATTTCAAGACGTGGAGTGATGGGCCTGAAGGCATTGTTTCAGAAGCCGACCCTGACAAGTTTGGCGAAAACCTGCGGCTGAGCGGCGAAGCTCAGTCCGGTCGGGCTGTCGAAATTGTTGGAGAGTTTGCCGGTTCCGGGAAATCCGGAGGTCCTTGTGGGATTCACCACGAGCGACGACGCCGGAGTGTACCGTCTGAACGACACGCAGGCGCTGGTGGCAACGGCGGATTTCATCACACCTCCAGTGGACGATCCGGTGCTGTTTGGACAGATCGCCGCCGCGAATGCGCTCAGCGATGTCTATGCAATGGGAGGAAAACCGCTGTTTTGCCTCAACCTTGTGGGGTTTCCCTCCGACAAGCTGGGTCCGGAAATTCTCCACGGCATCATCGCTGGAGCGTACAGCAAGATCACGGAAGCCGGAGCCGTGTTGCTCGGTGGACACACCACTGAGGACGAGGAACCGAAGTTCGGACTCTCCGTCACCGGCATGGTGCATCCGCAGCGCATTTGGCGTAACGTTGGAGCGCAACCCGGAGATGCCCTGCTGCTCACGAAACCGCTTGGCAGTGGTGTGCTTTTCAACGCGAATCTCAAAGGCTGGGTTTCGGCAGACGCGCTTCAGGAATGCCTCGATCAACTGGTGGCGCTGAATAAAGTTGCTGCCGAAACGCTTGCTGAATTCAGCGTCCACGCCTGCACCGATGTGACCGGTTTTGGACTCGCCGGACACGGTTTTGAAATGGCAAAGGGGTCCGGAGTCTCACTGGAAATGACGTTGGACGCGCTCCCGGTGTTCCGTGAAGCCCGTGAGATGTACCGACGTGGCATGACCACCGGAGTCAACCCTGCGAACCGCACGATGGTTGGGAACTCGATCCGCTTTCCGGACAACAGTTCTGCGAAAGACCGCGAGATCGTCTTTGATCCGCAAACCAACGGGGGGCTGCTGGTGGCGCTTCCGGAAGCCGAGGCGGAGTCCGCGCTCAATGCCCTACGCGCGGCGGGAGTTGCAGCAGCGTCCAGCATCGGAAGCGTCCGGAAATTTGAAGCCGTGCATCTGAGCTTTGGCTGAGAGGGCTTCCGGATTGCACATCGTTTTTGAGAGAACACCGAAACGCAGAGAATTTGCTCTGCGCTCTCTATGTCTCTGCGGTGGTTTTTTTGAAGTGATGCATGACTGAAGCAAAGCAAAAGCAGCGAAACTGGACAAAGATCGGGATGATTGCGGGCGGAGTGGTGCTTCTGATTGCCGTTGTGATTGCGGTTCTCAACACCTACACCGACTTGTTTGAGGACTCTTTCAAGCCCGAGCCTAAGCAGGTGGCGAGCAACCTCAAGTACGGAGAGCCGGACAACGTCAATGATGACACGCCCGCCAAGGAGTTCACAGACGAGGTGATCGCCGCGTATTCCGAGTTTGAAAAGGTCTCTGCACAGATGCTGCTCGGTTCAGAATGCAGTGCGCAAATCCACATCAACGGCGGCACCGACGCCAAGTGGCGGGTGAACAAAGCCTCTGGAACCAAGGCGCTCAAGGACATTCGCAAACGGGCGGCCAAACACTCCAAGAGCCAGCGTTGCGTGGTCAGTGTGGTCTTCAATGGGGACGTGGTCATGCTTGCCAAGGGGAAGGGCAACAAAACCCAAGTCGACTATCTGAAGAAAAAACAGTAAGATCGGTAGCACTCAGCACCATAGCTGGCGCGACTCCACTACCCGAATTCCGTTGATGAACGACTCTCCGCAGGCTGGTCCAGACCTCTCCCGTTTCAAAACCCTCGAACACTGCGCGTTCACCGATTCCGAAGGCCACTACTGCCAGGAACGTTCCGGACGAACCGGCTTGTGCTTCTGGCATGATCCGACGGTGGACAAGACCCACATGGAGGTCAAGTCGCTACTGGAGCAGCACTGCCGCGAGGGCAAATCCGGAGAGGGCTTCAAGCTGCGGGGTGTCAATCTCTCGGATGTGCATCTGGAACGTTCGGGAACCCGCATGGGTTTCAACCTCAGCTACGCCGATCTCACCCACGCCAATTTGCACGGAGCGCACCTCTTCCGGGTGAATTTTCACCACGTCTCGCTCCACAAGGCTGATCTCAACGAGGCAAACCTCAACCGCGCCAACCTCGAACACGCCATCCTGCTCGGCACCAAGTTCGGCGAGACGCACTTGGAGCATGTCCACTGGGGGGAGCGTGTCTTGCAGGAAGACCGCGCCCGCGAGTCTCGACGGGCCAACAAGCTCACGGCAGCACTCACCCACTTTGAGGAGGCCGAGGAGGTCTATCGCAACCTGCGGCGTGGCGCGGAGAACCGAGGTTACTTTGAGCTGGCCGGGACGTTCTTTCACCGCGAAATGGTGATGAACCGCCATAAGAGTCCCCTCTTTTCGTTTGCGCGCTTCCTCTCCAAGCTTGAAGATTTCGTGACCGGCTACGGAGAAAGACCCAGCCGGGTGTTGCGCTTTGCCGCGCTGCTGATCGTTTCCTACGCGCTGGCCTACTCCCTCGTCGGCATCCACGGAGACGGGCATGAAGTCATCCTAGATTCCGCCCGGACGCTGGCGGAGAACTTGGGTGATTTTGGACGCTGTGTCTATTACAGCATTGTCACCTTCACCACGCTCGGCTACGGGGATTTCATTCCCGTCAAACCGCTTGCACGCTTCTTCGCCGCCACCGAGGCACTGGTCGGCGCATTTTCCATGTCGCTCTTCATTGTTGTTTTTGTGCGCAAACGGATGCGTTAAGCTTTTCACTGCACCCCACTCTCATCGTTCCAACCATGTCTCAACCCAAGCATGTGATCGCCCTCGACCTTCCGGAAATCAAGCGCGATGCGCTGGATCCACAAATTCAAGCCTACTTCAACAAGTGCGATGAGAAGCTTGGCTTCGTCCCCAACGTGCTGCGGGCGTTTTCCCACAACGAGCAAAAACTCCAGAACTTCATGGGGTTTTACGACGAGTTGATGCTCGGAGAATCCGAACTCAGCAAGCTGGAGCGCGAGATGATCGCGGTTGCGGTTTCTGCGGTGAACCGCTGCTTCTACTGCCTCGTTGCACATGGCGCTGCGGTGCGCAGGCTTTCCGGAGACCCCAAACTTGGAGAACTGCTGGTGATGAACTACCGCGTCGCCGAACTGTCTGACCGGCAGCGAGTGATGCTCGATTTTGCGGTCAAGCTCACAGAACGTCCGCACGAGATCGTTGAGGCGGATCGGCAGAAACTGCGCAACCATGAATTTTCCGAGCAGGGGCTTTGGGACATCAGCGCTGTGGCGTCCTTCTTCAACCTCAGCAACCGCATGGCTTCGGCCACGGACATGCAGCCCAACGAGGAGTACCACACCTTCGCCCGTTGATGAAAACTGACCTCTGGATGCAGCGTTTTCTCTTGAGATTCAACGGGGGATCCGTTAAAGCTCCAAGAGGTACAGACCTGAAAAGCTCCGAATTTTGCAACTCCATCAGCTTGGATCTGTAACTCCAGCTAAAAACTTAATCGTCATGGCTCAAAAGCAAAAAAACATTTCTTTCAAGCATCGGCTGCAATACCGATTCGACAACTTCATGTCAAAGGGCGGGATCGCTGTCTTCTTCGCGCTGCTCTGCTTGTTCTTCATCGCCTTCGTGATCATGTCAACGGTGCGGATGTCCGTCTTCTGGTTCTTTCCGGATGCGACCGTTGACGGACTCTCCGATCTGAACTGGCGGGTCTTCTTCCAGATCATTGATTCCGGATCACTCGCAGAACTCGACGCCGGCTCGAATTTGGCCAGCAAGCTCGTTGGCATCGTGACCATCTTCTTCGGACTGGTCCTCTTCTCCAGCATGGTCGCGTTCATTACTCAGCAGTTCGAGGAACGGCTTACGCTGCTGCGCAAGGGTCGCAGCGCTGTGCTGGAATCCGGACACACGCTCGTGCTGGGTTTTGGAGATCGGCTCGTGGACATGTTGCGGGAGTTGATCATTGCCAATGAATCCGAGTCGGACGCCGTTGTCGTCGTGTTGGCGCAGAACGACAAGGAGCAGATGGATGACTACCTGCGCGAGCAGATTTCGGACTGGCAGAGTACCCGGATGATTGTACGCAGTGGCAACACGGCGAGTTTGCCAACCTTACGCAAGGTCGGTGTGGAACAGGCAGACTCCATCGTGATCCTCAGCGATGCCAAACCTTCGCAGACTCTCCAAGTCAAGGAACTCGCCGATGCCCGTGTGATCAAGGCCATCATGGCCGTGCTAGCGATCACAGGAGATCGTTCCGGAATCGCGATCGTCGCGGAACTGCACCTCATGCGCAACCGTGAACTCGCCGAGAGTGTCCAACCGGGGCGTGTCACCACTCTGGACGAAACCGATTTGCTCGCCCGCATGCTTGTGCAGACCTCCCGCAGTGTCGGATTGTCAGTGGTGTATTCCGATTTGGTGGGCTTCGAGGGTAACGAGTTCTACTTTTTCCGGCCCAAACAGGGCTGGGGACCGCTGACCTTCGGACAGCTTCAGTTGCACTTCCAGCGCAGCGTTCCGCTTGGAGTCCGCAACCTCAATCACCAAATCCGCCTCAATCCCCCGCCGGACTACCCGATGCTCCCAGAGGATGAGGTGGTGATCCTTGCCGAGGATGATTCAACCATCAAGTTTTACGACAAGGCCGTGATGGTGCCGAAAACCCTCTCCTACTCGGAACAGCGGGCGTCTGTTCCCAAGGAAAAGCACCTCATCATTCACTGGACCACCAAGACCCCGATTGTGTTGAAGGAGTACGCCTCCTACCTCACTTCCGGTTCGCAACTCCACCTCGTTGTCCAGCAAAATTCCGATGCACTGCGCCGCACCTTCACCAAAATTGCAGAGCAGAATCAGAACGTGGCCATGCAAATCCGCGAACTCGACCTCTCTCACTATGCGGCCATCCGCGCCATTCGTCCGCATCTTTACGACACGGTGTCCATCCTTGGACGGCCCTCCGCGACTGCAGAAGAGATCGACACCCGGACTCTGCTCATCCTCCTGCAAATGCGCCGTCACTTCCGGGCCTATACAGAGGAAACGGGCGCAACCGTGACCACCAAGCTGATCACCGAGGTGGTTGAATCAGAAAACACCGAACTGGTCGTGAAAACTGGAGTCCGAGACTTTCTGCTCTCCAATCGCTTCATCTCCAAGATTTTCGCACAGGCCGCCCTCAACCCGGAAGTGATGTTCGTTTACGATCAGCTCTTCTCCGCTGAAGGCAGCGAGGTTTACCTCAAATCGATTTTACTGTATTTTGATCCGGAAGAAGCTGGGGAGGTGACATTTGGGGATTGCATGCTCGCTGCACAAGCCCGGCAGGAGGTCTGCTTTGGCGTTAAGCTGATCGCGGACGAAGCTCACGCTGACCGCAACTTTGGCGTCCAGCTCATTCCCAAACGTGACAAACGCTTCGGCTTTGAAGCCGGCGACTGCCTGATCACCCTCGCTGAAGACGAAAGCTAGAGAATAACCATGATTAACTACGATCCAGGAAACCGGTTTCAGATCATCTTCGCCATCCACGGCACCGTCCTGCCGGCGGTTTCCAAGTACATGGCGGTCATGCTCATCTGGACAGGCGTCTTGCTGGCCGTCCATGAGTACACGGACTTGATTCCGAACGTGACGACTCAGGCTCATGCGATGATCGGCCTCGCCCTGGGCCTCCTGCTCGTGTTCCGGACGAACACCGCCTACGACCGTTTCTGGGAAGGGCGCAAGCAACTGGGTAGCCTCGGCATTTCGACCCGCAACTTGGCAATCAAAGCGAACACCATCATTCCTGTGGAAGAACACGCCTTGCGTAGTGAGGTGGTCGCCCTCATTGGAGCTTACGGTGTCGCCCTGAAAGATTACCTGCGGGACGGGATCGACTTGGAAAAATTGGAAGATTTATCGCCCTCCATCAAAACCGATTTGAAGAGCTACACCAACCCGCTGAATGGAATCCTGAGTTTGTTGAGCGTTCGCTTCTACTCCGGTGTTGATAAAAAATGGCTCCCTCCCCCCGTGTTTTCGGTCTTCAGCAAAAACCTCGATGAGTTGCAGGAGACCCTGCGGGCCTTGGAGCGTATTCGCACCACGCCGTTGCCGTTTGCCTATGTGAACCAGCTCAAGGTCTTCATGCTGGTTTACTTCCTGACCCTGCCTGTTGTGCTGATTCCTGCGTTCGGCTACGCCACAATTGTCGCCATGATCGTGATCATCTACGCGCTGGTCGGGATTGAGGAGATTGGCATTGAGATCGAAGACCCCTTTGGGGACGATCCCAATGACTTGCCTGTTGACAAAATCTGTCAAGGCATCCGCAAGGACGCGCGGGAGATTCTGGGGGTGTATGCGGACGAAGATGAGGGTGAGGACGAAGAGATCGCCGCGAAGGAGGTGGAAACCGATGCCGCTGTTGATGAAGGCGGAGCCGTGACCGACACCGACACCTCCGCTCAGGAACTCGAAGCTCTGAAAACACAAACCGGAGATGTGGCCGAGGATCTGTTCCGGAAAGGGCTGCTGCTTTCCAAGACCAGTGGCGATACCATGGAGGTCTACCGCGCCTTCCACGAGGCAGCCGTGTTGGGACACGTCCGCGCCAAGTACAATCTGGGCATCCTCAATTTTAAGGGACAGGGGGTGCCAAAAAACATTGACGAAGCCTACTACTGGTTCCGGGATGCGGCAGCACATGGCAGCGCGGATGCCCGCAAGACGTTGAAATCGGTCAAAGCCCTGCGTGACAGCGAGGCCGATTTCAAGGACAACCAGAAGCCCCTCAACCCGGTCCTGATGGACACGCTCAACGAGGAGCAGCGCTTCTGGTATGCCAAGGCGATCACGCAGATGGTAATGGTGGACGGGCGTATCGACGTTTACGAACGCACCTATTTGCACGAATCCATCAAGATGCTGGAAAATTCCGCGCACATCCAAGAACTGGAAGAGGCGATCCTACTGGGGCGGGATTTTGAAATTGAACCCAACACCAGCTTTGCTCCGGAAGACCAAAAACGCATCTTGCAGGAATTGGTGGAAATTGCAACAGTGGATCAGGATTTCGCTCCGCAGGAACAGAAACTCATGCAACTGATTGGCGATGCGCTGGGAGTCGCAGAGACGGACACCCACAACGTGATCAAACAGGGTCTGACGCAGGTGCGCCAGTCCCAAAAGAGTTGAACCTCGGACACAAAACTCACCAATGGAAGCCGAAGAAAAAGGGGTTTACATCTACGCGAATGTGCTGGATCTCAATCAGGACGGCAAGGTGGACATGATCTCCTTTGTCGATCCCAAGGGGCGCGGTATTGCAGTGGCGGTGGACCGCTACCACGATGGCACAATGGACCACATCCATGTGTTTCAGGATGTGACCGGCGACGGCAAGCTCGACATAGAGGACACGAAACTCATCCATCGCGAAGCTGCCAAGCTGTTCAAGCAAACCGATCTCGCGGAAGGCCAGATTGAACTCTTCATCGAGGACGCCGGTTACGGTTGAGCTTGGAACGGATCAATCGATGATGAGGGAGAAGCGAACTTTCGGGCGGTCGCTTGCGGGCCCAACATGGCAGCCGTCCGGAGGTGTGTAACGGGGGCGGGCCTGACAGGTGGTCGCCTGATGGTGATGGTACTCCAGAGTCTGGGTGGTCCGAGCCAGTGCGGCATCGACCCGCACGTTGGTGCGGCGGCGGTAGGCGCGGTCACAGGCGAGAACCTCCTGCGCCCGTGTGAGGTGCCGACACGCAGCATGTTCCGGAATGCGCTCGTACACCAGCATCTCCTGCTGCGTTTTCTGACAACCAGAAAACAACAGCAGCCCCAACCCCAGCCCCACACTCTTACTCCAATTCCAGCACAAAACACCTGCAGAGTGATGCTCCGCGCTTACTGAATTTTCACGCATGGGACAAGACAATCTGGATGTGATCCTCCACAACATGGAGCGCAAGCCGGAGGACTGGCACCTGGATGACTTCCGGGCGCGACACCAAGGGGGAGTGAGCATTTGGCTGGGAGGGGGCATCTTGGGGTACCATATTGAAAAGCCGCAATATCAGGAGTTTGGGTTGCGGGATCGCTTTCGACTGCACAAGCACATCAAAGCCCTCCGCGCACGGCAGTCCTGATCACTCCGGACGCTGATCGGACGCGCAGCGGAAGCCAATGTCCGCAGCGGTTTGGGCAGGAGAGGCGTCGTCGCGTGAGGCCGAGCGCAACTGCTCCGGGCCATCTTTCCACGAACCTCCGCGCAACACCCGATACTTGCCCTGCTGCGGACCCAAAGGATCGGGAGCAGGGTTCGAGGCATACGATTCGTACCAGTCCCAAACCCACTCGCGGGCGTTGCCGTGCATGTCGAAAAGCTCCAGCGGGCTAGGCATCAACTCTGCTACAGGACGGGTGGTCGTGGCGTTCTTGCGATACCAGCCATAGTCCATCAAGAAGGCCGGGTCATCCCCGAAGGAGTAAAGCTTCTCATCACCGGCACGGGCGGCTTTTTCCCATTCGGCTTCGGAGGGCAGGCGCTTGCCCAAGGCATTGCAGAAGTAGCGGGCGGCAAACCACGAAACGTGGGTCACGGGCTGCCATTCCTGACCAAACTGCGGTTGCAGGTCGTCCTCCCAGTGGGCAAGGTAGTGTCCGTTGTGGAACTTGCGGGGAAAGGTGCTTTTACGTAAAATCGGCTCGGCGGCAGCCATTTTCAGGAAATCGTAGTTCGTGACCTCGCAGCGATCAATCCAAAACTCCTTCACGAGAACATTGCGCACGGGGCGTTCGTCCGCCTCTCCGGATTCGGAACCCATCCGGAACGGACCTTCCGGCACAAAGACCATGCCACCCGTCACCTCGTGTGCAGAACCCTTGGGCGGCAGGGTGCATCTCGATTCCAACTCATCCACAAAATCGAGCGGCAGCGTCGCTTCCTCTGGAAACAGCTTCTTCTCCAAGCTGGCCAGCAGGGCATGGTAGAGCTTGAGCAGTTCGGGGTCCAGTGACGTGACACGCACCAGCAACCCCCGCTCGTCCCGCCCGCAACGGTACTTGTCCTTGAGGCAACGTAGTTTCTGGCGAATCCACACCCGGATCGCATCCCGCGCATTGTGCCGCTCGATTTCCCGGATCAGGAAGGGTTCAGTCTCATAGTAGATGGATTCAAACACCTTCGGAAGCATGAGCTGCTGCTTGGCGAGGTCCACCAACTCATCGTAGCGTCGACAGAATCCGATTTGATTTTCTGGAACCTCCGATCCAAAGGCCCGGTGCCGTGAGCAGGCTTTGGTTTCAGATTTGTTGTTAATGCCGAGCTTGGACTGGAAGATGCGGTAGCGCAGTTCGTAAATCTCATGAACCATCGGGTAACGCTCGCCTTTGAGGACGTAGCCCACAAACTCCTTGACCGTCTGCTCCCGGAACTCCTTGGCGAGGTTGGCAAAGGTCCGAGTGGCACCCCACGCAATCAGGGCGGCCCCCAACAGTCCAAAGACACTGAGCAGCAGGGTGCGCTTGGAAGTGCGTAGCAGGTGGTGCAAAGAAGCCAATGTTAGAGATTTCATCTCGAAGATTTCATGCCGACTTGAAAGGAAGTGACTCTCCCATAAGAACGGTGTAGAGTCAAAGCAAAGGACATTCCATTCATTGACCCCACACCTTCACTGATGTTTCGCTTCTTCAAAGATACGTCCGGATGGCTACCGAATTATCTACGGTTTCGGCTGAAGACGCCTTTTCCAGACCTTGCAGATCAACAAACTCCGCCGGAAATGCCCCCGACGCGGGAGTGGTTGGACGAACGCCTCTGTCCGCTCGTGCAAGGTAACGGACTTTTCCTTGGTTGCCCAGCAGTTGACGAGGAATCTCGCCGCCGGGTGCGCAAGCTCCAGTTTCCAGACCAGCAGGGCGGAACACTTTTCCTCTACCTGGACACGCTGGGAACCCTCAGTTTTTCTGAGGAACTGCTGCTGCATACACAGCCGGGACCGTATGCGGAACGGATGACTCGTTGGGTGCTGCGGCTTCTGCGTTTTCATCTGCCCAATCGGGAATTCCGGATTCCGGAAACCGTTGCCCTCGACCAACTGCTGGCCAGCAACGAGGTGCTGCTAGGCGCGCTACGCTTGCTGGAAGACGGTTTGTTGGAGCAGATTCCAGTCGCAGGCTACACTTTTCAGGATCGGCAGAACCTGTTCGTCTTTCCCCGACTCTACGCTTTTTTGGTGTGGTCCGATTCGATCCTCCGGGGCACAGAAACCCCGCTGACCGCGATTCACGCCACCGAAGCGGAGGTGAACGAGGACTGCCTGGTGGCCTTTGCCGCACTGATTTGGTCGGATGAGGTGCTGGCGGATGTGGAACGCGAGGTGCTGGGCAAATACCTACGCCAATCTGGACTCCCCAAAGCACGGCAGGCGGAACTTGAAAAACAGTTGTTTGAGCCGCTGACTCCGGAAACCCTGCAACTACGACTGGAACCTCCCATCTTGCGACGCTTCCTGTTGGAGCAACTCGTCCTGCTCGCTCTGATCGACGCGCAAGAGGCGTGGCAGGAACAAGTGCTAATCGCACACATCGCGCAGCGACTGGATGTGACTCCGGACACGTTGGAGGCAATCTATGCCTCCGTAGGCGTGTTCTATGCTGAGTACGGTGAACGCTTCAGTTTCCTGCGGGATAATCCGGCGCTGCGGCAGCTCAAGGATTTCTCGAGCGATCTGATCACCCGACGGGTCAAGAAAAACCTCGATCGCGTGATGCAGGAAATCCAGGAAACCCGAGAGCTCTACGATCTGCTCATGAAGACGACCACCACAAAGCTCTCTGTCGCAGAAAAGCAAAAAGTGCAGGAGCAACTGCTCGATATCGCCAAGACAATCCCGGCTCTGGCGATTTTTGTGCTTCCCGGAGGCGGGTTGTTGTTGCCCATTCTCATCAAGATCCTGCCCTTCAATCTGCTCCCCAGTTCCTTTCACGAAGAAACCTGACCCAAATGCCCACCTGTTGCGCTCAATGGTTCTACAACCTTGTGCTGCTCCCGCTGCTGCGTCTGGCGGTGCGCGTGAAAGCCCGCAAGGACTGCAAGCTTCGTGAAGGACTGGAACGGCGGCGTGAAGTGTGGAAACGCCTTGGAAATTCACTGGGTGATCGTGACTGGCAAAAACCACTACTCTGGTTTCATGTGGCCAGTGCAGGAGAGCTTTTGCAGGCGCAGCCTGTGATTTCTCGATGCGTCGCCGAGGGCTGGCAGTGCGTGCTCACCTACAGTTCCATCAACGCGCTGCGTTGGGTGGAACGCCTCGGCGGGGTTCCGGAGGTGCTCGCAGTGGATTTTCTGCCCGAGGACACGAGTTTCAACGTCCGGCGTTTGTTGGGCTTGATTCAGCCTTCTGGAATTGTGCATGTCAGCTACGATCTCTGGCCTAACCTGATCTGGGAAGCCCAGCGGCAAGGCATTCCCCAAGGCTTGATTTCCGCGCTTGTCCATGCAGGATCAGCCCGCGAAGCCAAGGGAGTCGGACGCGCCTTGTACCGCAGCCTCTACGAAGCTCTGGAGTTCATCGGTGCCGTTGCCGAAGCTGATCGTGCCAGAATTCTGCGCAGTGCCCCGCAGCATCCGGAGGTTTTCGTGATGGGCGACACGCGTTGTGACAGTGTGCTGGAACGGCGGGATCACTTGCCTCCCCCGAATTTTCAGGAAGCCGCTTCCGGGAAATTCATCTTGGTCGCAGGCAGCACCTGGCCTCCTGACGAGCAGTGCCTCTCGCAGGGACTGAAATCCGCGTTGTCCGACCATCCGGATCTGTTTGTGATCCTCGCCCCGCATGAGCCGACAGAACCACACCTGCAAGCCATTGCAACGGGGTTTGCTGAATTTCAGCCGCAGCGTTGGACTCAACGCCAAGACGCCATCCCACAAACCCGGATGCTGATTGTGGATCAGGTCGGTCTGCTGGCCGGACTCTACCGAGGCGCAGATTTGGCCTATGTCGGCGGTGCATTCACGACGGGTGTTCACAACACACTCGAACCTGCGGCGTTGGGACTTCCGGTGATTTTCGGCCCTCGTCACGACAACTCGCACGAAGCCCTGAGCATGGTTGAGCGTGGGCTGGCGTTCACGGTGCAAACCCCGAATTCGTTTGACACCGTGCTGAAGGATTTGCTGAACGACCGCAAGCGTTGTCAGGAATTGGGGGCGCAAGCACGGGAATTTGTGGAAGCTCAGGCTGGGGCATCCGCACAAGCAACGCAGCGCATCGGTCAGTGGCTACCGACCTCCTGAACCATCGGTTCGTGGACACGTCGGCCCAGCACCCACGCGATCACCTGCTGTGTCCCCTGCGCTTGCAAGGTGCGGGCACAGGCGTTGAGGGTGGAACCCGTGGTCATCACATCGTCTACCACGATGACCGTGCAGCCTCGAACTTCCGGAGCCGCAGCGAAGGCGTTTTCCGGATTACGCAGGCGCTCCTCCAAGGGCAATTCCGTTTGCGGCGGCGTGTCGCGGATACGGCGTAACCACTCCGGACGCACCTCCGGTTTCGGATCCGGAAGATTGTTGCGCAAGTGATGAGTAAGCAGCAGTGCCTGATTGAAACCGCGCTTGCGAATGCGGTTGGGGTGCAAGGGGACCGGGATCAGCACGATATTCGGGGGCAACGGAGGCCGTTGCTGTTGGGCAAGCACCATCAGTCGTCCGAGCAACGGACCCAGCCAGTCCTGCCTTCCAAACTTGCACCGCAAGACCCACTCGCGCACGATGCCTTCGTAGCGTAGATCGGCAATGGTTTGGTGGAGTGACCAATTGGAATCGAAGCACTGCGGACACCCCTGACGCATGGGTTCCGCCGTCAAATTTCCACAGCGCTGGCAAGAGAATGCTGGAACCAACCACGGCAAGCGTCTTAAACACTCCGGACACAAAAATGGAGTTCCAGCCTCAGCGTAGGCATTGGCTGGAATTAGCACTCGACAGTCGTGGCAAGTTGGCGGCAAAAGCTGTTGCAACCACTGCTTGATCCGGGAGGGCGGCTGGGGATGCTGCCACGTCCGCTTAGCTGTGCCTCCGGAAATTCCCTCGGTCTTCAACTCTATCTCGAAATCCAGCCCCTCTCCGTCTTGCATGTCCTGCATGTCCACCCTTTTCTTTCGATTCGTTCCTGTGTGACTCCGGAAGTTGCCCCTCGACTCTTGAAACCAACAGCCTAGGGATTTCACCTCCGAATGGCTTGCAAAATCCGCCGGGGTTGGCTACGCTAGTCTTTTTTGCGGAAAGGTGACCGAGTGGCCGAAGGTGCGTGACTGGAAATCACGTGTACGGGCAACCGTACCGAGGGTTCGAATCCCTCCCTTTCCGCCAGAAACCCATCCAGAGTCCTCCAGAAAACAAGCCTCCAGATCTCCCAATGACTCGAATACAAGCTGTCATGTAATGAGGATCACACCTCTTTGTGCCCCTTGACGGGCATGGTGAGGTGCTGGCCAAATCAAGGAGAGGTATTTGCTTGTGCGGGAGTTCGGTGCTATAAAATCAAGTTGGCCGTAACTCCAAATCTGACAGATATCGAACTTGCAGATGCGCTACCCTGAGCCGCAAGGCTTGTACCATCCTGACTTTGAGCACGACAGTTGCGGGGTTGGCTTTGTCGCCGACCTGCACAACCGTCGGTCGCACAAGATCATCCAGATGGCGCTACGGATGCTTTCCAACCTCAAGCACCGCGGGGCGTTGGGGGCGGATCCGGAAACCGGGGATGGCGCGGGCCTGCTCATGCAAATCCCGCATCGCTTCTACCAGGAGGAGTGCGAAAAGCTGGGGTTCACGCTTCCGGAACCGGGGGAGTACGGAGTCGCCTCGCTCTTCTTGCCGCAGAAAAAGTCCGCACGACGGCACTGCGGGGTGTTGACCGAGAGCATGTTCGCCGAATCCGGACTGGCGGTGCTGGGCTGGCGCGATGTGCCGTGCGATTTGCGTTTCGTGGGCAAGCAAGCCGCCGAGTCGCGTCCGGAAATCCGCCAGCTTTTCATTGGCAAGGGCGAACTGACGCTGGATCAAACCCAGTTTGAACGCCAGCTTTACATCACCCGCAAGCGCATCCGTAACTCGCTCGCCGAGGAGGACCTCTTCATGGTCGTCAGCCTCTCCACGCGCATCGTCGTGTACAAGGGCATGCTGACGGCGGAGCAGATGGACCGCTTTTTTCCGGACCTTGCAGACCCACGGGTGGAAAGCGCCCTCGCGCTCGTGCACACGCGCTTTCCCACCAACACTTTCCCGCGCTGGGATCTCGCCCAACCCTTCCGCTACCTCGCGCACAACGGGGAGATCAACACGCTGCGTGGCAACATCAACTGGATGCGCTCGCGGCAGGGTGCGTTGGCCTCACCGCTCTACGAGGACATTCCCGCGCTGCTGCCCATCGTCCTGCCGCGCGGGTCCGATTCTGCGTGTTTTGACAATGTGCTGGAATTTCTTGTGCAGTCGGGCTACTCGATGGCCCATGCGATGATGATGATGGTGCCGGAAGCGTGGCAGAACCATCCGGAGATGACTCCGGAGAAGCAAGCGTTCTACGAATATCATGAACACCTCATCGAACCGTGGGACGGCCCGGCGGCGCTGTGCTTCACTGACGGCAAGCAGATTGGGGCGATCCTCGACCGCAACGGACTGCGCCCTGCCCGCTACGTCCGGACTAAGAACGACCTGATCGTGGTGGCCTCCGAGGTCGGGGCCGTGGGTTTGCACCCGGAAGAGTTTGTCGAAAAAGGCCGCTTGCAACCGGGGAAGATGTTCCTCATTGATCTGGAGGAAGGCCGCATCATTGATGACACGGAACTCAAGCAGCAGATTTGCAGCGCCAAACCCTACCAGCAGTGGCTCGACGATTATATGCTGCGACTCAGCGACCTCCCGGAACCAACGCACGTTCCGGAACCGGAGTTTGCAACGCTGCTCTCGCGGCAGAAGGTCTTCGGCTACACCACCGAGGATGTGAACGTTTTACTCACGCCGATGGCAACCGAGAGCAGCGAGGCCACCGGTTCGATGGGCAATGACACCCCATTGGCCGTGCTGTCCGACCGACCACGCCTGCTCTACGACTACTTCAAGCAGATTTTCGCGCAAGTCAGCAACCCCGCGATTGACTCGATCCGGGAGGAACTGGTGATGTCGCTCACCGACCACCTTGGCCGCAAACGCAACATCCTCGATCCCGGCCCCGAACACGCACACATGCTCAAGGTGGAGCATCCGGTGTTGACCAATGCACAGATGGCGCAACTCCGGGAGCTGGACCACCGGGGTTATTACACCAAGACACTCTCGCTGTTGTTTCCCGCAAAAGCGGGTCCGGAAGGCATGGCCTCCGCGCTCCAGCAGCTTTGCACAGCCGCAGAAGCCACCGTGCGGGAGGGCTGTCCGTTGCTGGTGCTGAGCGACCGGGGCGTGGACGCGGAAAATGTGCCGATTCCGGCGTTACTGGCCACAGGCGCAGTTCACCATCACCTCATTCGCAAGCGCATCCGCTACAAAATGGGGCTGATTGTTGAAACCGGAGAGGCCCGCGAAATCGCGCATTTCTGCCTGCTCGCTGGCTACGGCGCCGGGGGCATCAACCCCTACCTCGCCTTCGAGAGCTTCGCGCAGCTACTGCGGGATGGCATGCTTCCGAATTCGCTGACCTTCCCACAAGTCGAGCAGAACTACCTCAAGGCGATCCGCAAGGGGATGTTCAAGGTCTTTGCAAAAATGGGCATTTCCACGCTGCTCAGCTACAGCGGAGCGCAGATTTTTGAGGCGGTTGGACTCAACGAGGACGTGGTGCGGGAGTACTTCGCGGGAACTCCCTCGCGCATCAGTGGAGCCGGTCTGGAGACGATTGCGAAAGAAGCACTCATCCGGCACTATGAAGCGTACCTCGATACTCCGGACATCGCCCGCACCCTTGACGTGGGCGGACATTACTACTGGCGGCGGCGTGGTGAGTTTCACCAGATCAACCCGATTTCCACAGAACTGCTGCAAAAAGCCACGCAAGGCAACAATCCGGAGACGTTTCAACGCTTCTCCCAACTCGCCAACGATCAGTCCCGCAAACTCGCCACGCTACGCGGAGTGTTGGCTTTCACAACTGCGGTGCAGCCGGTTCCGCTCGCAGAGGTCGAAGCGGCTTCCGAGATCGTGAAGCGCTTTGCAACCGGAGCGATGTCGCTCGGCTCGATCAGCAAGGAAGCGCATGAAACGCTGGCCGTCGCGATGAACCGCTTGGGCGCGCGCAGCAACAGCGGCGAAGGCGGGGAGGACTCCGCACGTTATGCCGTCCGCGAAAACGGCGACTGGCCGATCAGCAAAATCAAGCAGGTCGCCTCCGGACGTTTCGGGGTGACGATTCACTACCTCGTCAACAGTACCGAACTCCAGATCAAGGTCGCACAGGGTGCGAAGCCCGGCGAAGGCGGGCAGCTTCCCGGACGCAAGGTCAGCGAGTACATCGCCAAGGTGCGGCATTCGACTCCGGGCGTGACGCTGATTTCGCCGCCGCCGCATCACGACATCTACTCCATTGAAGACCTCGCGCAACTCATCTTCGATCTTAAGAATGCGAATCCGGACGCAAAAATCAACGTCAAGCTCGTCGCCGAGGCTGGAGTCGGCACCATCGCCGCCGGAGTCGCCAAAGCCCATGCGGACATCATCACCATCGCCGGACACGACGGCGGCACCGGCGCGTCTCCGCTGACCTCGATCAAGCACGCTGGAGTGCCGTGGGAACTCGGCATTTCGGAGGTACAGCAGGTGCTGCTGCTCAACAAACTCCGGGGACGGGTGCGACTCCAAACCGATGGTCAACTCAAGACGGGACGGGATGTGGTGATCGCAGCATTGCTTGGCGCCGAAGAATTCGGCTTTGCCACAGCCCCGCTAATTGCGATTGGCTGTATCATGATGCGCAAGTGCCACCTCAACACCTGCCCCGTTGGTATCGCCACGCAAGACCCGGAACTGCGCAAGAAGTTCATCGGTAAACCCGAACATGTCATCAACTTTTTTTTCTTCGTCGCCGAGGAAGTCCGGGAAATCATGGCTTCATTGGGCATCCGGACCTTCAACGAATTGATCGGACGCACGGACTTGCTGGTGCAGAACCTCCCGAATCACTGGAAGGCGAAGGATGTGGACCTCACCGCGATTCTCCATGCGGTGCCCGTCGCCGGTGGCGATTCGCGCTTCTGCTCGCAGGTTCAGGATCATGGGCTTGATCAGCAGCTTGACCATCGGCTCATCGAAAAGGCGCAAGCGGCGCTGGAGCGGCAGAAACCCGTGCGCATTGAGATGCCCGTGAAAAACACCGACCGCGCCATCGGCACCCTACTCAGCAGTCGCATCGCCAAACGCTATGGCGAAAACGGGCTTCCGGACGGCACCATCCACTGTCGCCTCACCGGAACCTCCGGTCAGAGTTTCGGGGCGTTTCTAGCGAAAGGCGTGACGCTGGAACTCGAAGGCGATTCCAACGATTACACGGGCAAGGGCCTCAGCGGTGGACGCCTCATCATCTACCCTTGGAAGGTGGCAGCCTACAAAGCAGAGGAGAACATCCTCATCGGCAACACCGTGCTTTACGGCGCGACGAGCGGTGAGGCGTATTTCCGGGGCATTGCCGGAGAACGCTTTGCCGTGCGCAACAGCGGGGCGCTTGCGGTGGTCGAGGGCGTGGGCGACCACGGTTGCGAGTACATGACCGGAGGCCGCGTCATCGTCCTCGGGCGCACCGGACGAAATTTCGCAGCAGGCATGAGTGGCGGCGTTGCTTACGTCTACGATAAGCGTGAGGCTTTCGAGGCGCACTGCAACCTTGACATGGTCGAACTGGAATCGGTTGTTGACGTAGCGGAGCAGCAGTGGCTCCGGGAGCAGATCGAACGACACCGCGACTTCACCGACAGCGACCACGCCGAGCGCTTGCTCCAGAATTGGGACGACACCCTCGCGCACTTTGTCCGCGTCATACCGACCGAGTACCGTGCCGTGCTGGAACGGCTTGAGACTAAGGCGGCCTGACCCACCAAGACGGTGCGCGACTCTGAACTCGAAGCAAAGGAGAAATTCTCATGGAAGACTTCTCGCAAACCGTTGATCCGGACGGTTTCTAGGTGCTGTTCACCGACGAATTGCTGAACCGACTCAACGAAAAACTGCCACCAAGGACGCGCCGATTGCGGAGTTCGAGGCGGAAGTGGATCGGCTTGCCGCCCGGAAAGAAGAAACCGGGCAAGAACGTGATGAAGCAAGAATCGAAGTCGAACGGTTGCGCAAATTGCTGAAAGAGCAGGGGTTGGGTGACCTCCTTATTTGACTTTGCCAAGAGTTTCCAGAAATTTTTAGTCTGATTGGTCCACAGGCGACACCTTTTTTATCATCTTATTTTAAAAAAATTATGGGATTTTTCCTAAAGTATGTATGGCTAGAAGTATTCAAAAGATCGGCAATAAATGCTTAGAGACCCGAGAACAATGTATTGAAAATATTAACCAATCAATTGGAAAATTACGCTCAAAGTGACCCGATCTGAAACTGTTTTTTGATAAACTACCTTGTAAATCTCAAGGCAACTAGCTCTCTTGATACGATTCGTGAAGCGTATAAACATGACTGTGTTGATTGTGGTGTTCTTGGGGATGTAGAAGATGTCGAAATTGAGCTAGTCGTTCGACCCCACCTCCGAGATATGAATGAGTTTTTGATGATGAGACACACACACAAGACCATACTACCATGGTTCGCACAGAGCCTAAAATCGGCAGAAATGATCTTTGCCCATGTGGAGGTGGTAAGAAGCATAAAAAAAGTTGTATGAAGAAGTAATTAGTGAATTCAAAAAACGGGAATAACCAATAAGTGACGTGTGAACCATGTCGTTCTAAAGATGGGAAAAGACACAGGATTCATTGAGATTGAGAAGCAGGCGGTGCCGCGTCGTGCAGTGGCGGAGCGCGTTCGGGACTTCCGGGAGTACGACGCTCCGTTTGAGGTTCCTGATATCCGCAAACAGGCCGCACGCTGCATGGACTGCGGCATCCCGTTCTGTCACACGGGTTGCCCGCTGGGTAACATGATTCCGGACTGGAACGACCTCGTCTATCGTGGGCACTGGCGCGAGGCGCTGGACATGCTGCACAGCACCAACAATTTTCCAGAGTTCACCGGGCGCATCTGCCCCGCACCCTGCGAGGACTCTTGCGTCCTCAACGCCTACTACACCCTCGACGAAGCTGACCGGGCGCAGAAGAAAAACTCCGTCACCATTGAGCAGATCGAGAAACACATCGCGGAGCGCGGCTGGACCGAAGGCTGGATTGTGCCACATGCTCCAAGCAAGCTGACGGGCAAGAGCGTTGCGGTGATCGGTTCCGGACCCGCCGGGCTGGCAGCAGCACAGCAACTGCGTCGCGCTGGACACGAGGTCACGGTTTTTGAAAAGGACGACCGCCCCGGAGGCTTGCTCGTGTACGGCATTCCGGATTTCAAGCTGGAGAAACGTCATGTGGAACGCCGCGTTGAGCAGCTTCGTGCCGAGGGGGTGGCATTTCACACGAACTGCGAGGTGGGACGCGACTTGTCCGTTGCGAAGTTGCGCGAGCAGTTTGACGCGATCCTGTTGGCGACCGGAGCGCAATTTGCCCGCACACTCACCACCGAGGGACACGACTTGCAGGGGGTGCACTATGCGATGAACTATCTGCCGCAGCGCAACCGCACAGTCGCAGGCGCTGACATTCCGGAGGCGGATCGCATCGAGGCTGCAGGCCGGACGGCGGCGATTCTCGGTGGCGGCTTTACGGCAGCGGATTGTCTCGGTAACCTCAACCGGCAGGGCGTCAACCCGCGTATCCATCAGTTTGAAATCGTCAACATGCAGCCTCGTCCCACTCCTGTCCATGAGGAGGCCGATCCGGACTGCCGCGCCAACATCCTCACCGAACGGCTGATGGGTGATGAGCAGGGGGGTGTGCAGGCCTTGCAGGCGGTGCGTGTTGAGTGGAAATCCGTTGACGGGCAGATGACGATGGCGCGCATTCCGGGATCAGAATTCACCGTCAAGGTTGATTTGGTGTTGCTTGCGATGGGCTTCATCGGCCCTGTGCTGGAAGGTTTGCTCCACGAGCTTGGTGTGCAGATCGGCGTGCGCGGGCAGCACGAGTTGCGTTCGCCTGCCGAGATGATCGAGCAACTCCGGAAACGAGAATCGATGTACTCAGTTCACGCAGGCAAGGATTTCATGACCAGTGAACCCGGAGTGTTCGTCGCAGGGGACGCCAAGCGTGGCGCTTCACTGGTGGTCTGGGCGATTTGGGAAGGCCGGGAAGCTGCCCGCTGCATTGACGAATACCTGATGGGCGTGTCCGAACTCCCCACCACTCCGCAGGCTGAAGCACTGCTATGAGCCGCAACGCGCTGCTCTACCTCACTGGTATCGTCGTCTTCGTCGCCCTCGCAGGCTACGCGCTCTGGCAGGAACTGCTGCGCAACGAAGCAGAACTCTCTGGAAGCCTGAGCGGAACGATTCTGGCCACGCCGCGCGCAGGTGCGGAAATCGTCAAGACCGACAACGCCTACCTCCTGCTCGTTGATCCGGATTCCTTCCAGATCGTGGCCACCAAGGTCATCAATCCCTTTCTGCCGCCCACGACATTTCTTGTTGGAACCGATGACGCACAAGGGGCGAAACTGTCCAAGCAAGTGCGGCTGCTCGTGTTGACCGACAAAGACGGTGACCCCAATCGCCCGGCTTCCGGAGAAGTGATCGGTCCTCTTTCCCCT
>CEWR01148992.1_pt1 | contig 21129 bp, 15 predicted proteins | sample 356321 | NCBI WGS metagenome assembly CEWR01 (sample SAMEA2621551, study PRJEB7988) | marine metagenome | biome: marine biome (ENVO:00000447); feature: mesopelagic zone (ENVO:00000213); material: "saline water (ENVO:00002010), including plankton (ENVO:xxxxxxxx)" | depth 790 m
GGCGGGACAGGGCTGGCGACCGCCAGGCCTCTGGTTCCCCCTGCTCCTACCCTGCCATCGTCAACGACCGCTTCCACCCCCCCGCGGGCGACTCCCCTGTCCAGCGGTAACGACAAGGCGGCGAGTCCAACTTCGATGGTCAGCAGCGAGCAACCGCAGGCAGAACTTGAAGAATCACTAATCGTCCAGAAGACCATCCACTGGAAGGACCTGCTCGGGCATAACTGGATGCAGCAGCTCAAGTCCCTGCTGGCAGCGATCGGTGCACTGACCATCCTGGTCCAGCTGGCTCGCAGGTAAAGAGTTGCCTGGCGCAGCGAATGCGTTAAAACTGGAGGCTCGTTGACTCGTTTCAAGCCTCGATGGTGATTGCTGATGCCAACCCGCCGCTCTTTTGTCACCGGGATGATAAGCACGCTTGCTCTTCCCCTGCTTCCGAGTGCCGCTGCTTCTCGCCGCCGCCACATGATGCTCGGGTTCGGCACCTATGGGACGCGTGGCCTCTCTACCGAGGATGCCATTCGACTGATCGCTGCAAATGGTTACGACGCCATCGAGTTGACGGTCACCGCAGGTTGGGACGCGTCCCCGGAAATGATGTCGGCCCGGCGACGAGAGGAAGTACGTGCCCGGCTCTCTGAATCCGGACTGGAGTTAACCTCCTTGATGGAGAGCATCAATCCTTCCGCGGACGCTCTCCAGCAGCAAAAGAACATGGACCAGCTGCGCGGCAGTGCCGAACTGGGCCGGCAACTCTCCTCCGGTTCTGCTCCCCAGATCCAGACCGTGCTGGGTGGGGGAAAGTGGGAAGATCGCCGCCAGATGTTCGTGGACCGACTGGGCGAGTGGGCAGAACTGGCCGAGGAAACCGGCAGCGTGATCTCGATCAAGCCGCATCGTGGTGGTGCGATGTCCCGGCCGTCGCAGGCAGTATGGATTTTCAAGCAGCTGGGAAATCCCCGCTGGCTGAGGATGGTCTATGATTTCAGCCACTACATCTTCCGGGATATGCAGCTGGAGGAGACGATCCGCGAATCTGCCCGTTATACCAACCAGGTAGTGGTCAAGGACACGGTTCGGACAGCGGACGGTGGGACCACCTTTGTACTGCCTGGGGAAAGCGACAACATTGACTACGTGCGACTGTTGCGACTTTTCCAACGCCATGGTTACCGGGGGGACGTCAGCTGTGAGGTGAGTAGTGCGGTCTGGCGGCAGGAGGGATATGATCCGAAGTCGGCGGTCCAGACCTGCTACCGGAACATGTCGGCCGCCTTCCAGGCAGCCGGCCTGCGGCGGTAAGCCAAACAACAGGGAGCTGTCGCAATCCGCTATAATTGCCCAGCAAAGCTCAACCTCAACTGCCGGCAACGACATACGATGGACCAGATCAAGCACCGACCGCGGTTGATCCTGACAGCTGCCCTGCTGCTTGGCTGCCTCCCAGGTCAGCTTCAGGGCCAGGATGACGACCTGGAATACGATTACGGGTTGCTGGCGACCTACCGGGATAGCAATGGGAAAGAGGTCTCTCGCATCGAGGAGACCCCCGCGCTGAACTGGCGAGGGAGGCTTCCCGATGCACGACTGTCGGGGAACAGCTTTTCTGCCCGCTGGGAAGGATACGTTCTCGTCCGTTCTGCAGGTGACTACCGGTTCTTTCTGCATGCCCAGGGTTCAGTACGCCTGGCAGTCAACGGGGAGGTTCTTGTAGATCAAACGTCTGCAGAACCTGCCTGGGTGACAAGTGACCCGCTGGAACTGGATTTTGGCTGGCAGCCGCTACAGATCCAGTTCCAGAAGGAGGGCGATTCAGCACGGCTTGGCCTTTTCTGGTCAGGACCGACCTTTCAACTGGAGCCGCTCACGCGGCAGCACCTGTTTCATGACCCGGGCAATGCCCCGCACGATCGTTTCGAACACGGCCGCCAGCTTCTGCACGGGCTTCGCTGTCAGGCATGTCACCAGGTCCCGGGTCTTCCCACAGCTCTCGCTGCCCCCTCGCTGCTGAAAGTGAACGGCACGCTCCAGGCTGACTGGATCGTGAGGTGGCTCAGTAACGAGAGTGCCGGGCATCCCGGTGACAGGCGGATGCCTGCCATGGGGCTGGATGAAAAACAGGCAATAGATGTCGCTGCATACCTGCTTAGCCGGTCTGAAAAACCGGTCCCCGGGGGAATCCCTCCACTGGCGGAGAAGGATCGCCTGGCTGCCCGGTTGGCTGGCAAGCAGCAGCTGCTGACCACCGGTTGCCTCGCCTGTCACCAGGTCGATGGCCTTGGAAGTAACGGCCTCTTCGCCGGGCCAGACCTGTCAGATGTTGGTGCAAAACGACCTGGGTCGTTTTTTGGCAGCTGGCTGAAATCACCGGAGAAGCTCAATGCGCAGCACCGCATGCCGCGGTTTGAACTCAGTGACAAGGAACGCCAGGCCCTGTCAGTTTACCTTGCCGGTCGCCGCCATGAGCGAGGACTGAACGAGGAGGTAAATGAGTTGGAAGTTCGTGATCGTGTCGAGCAGGCGGCCACGGTTGAAACCCGCGTGACAGCAGGAAAAAAACTCTACGAGCGCCTCCGCTGCGATGCCTGTCACGGTAAGGGAGGCGAAGACAAATTTCTCATGTCCGGTGGCCAGCTCTCGGCCAGCTCACGCTGGAACAAGGGTTGTTTGGACAAGGGCGACGGGGAAAGCTTGCTTCCCCGTTATCGACTGGAAGAAGCGGACCGACAGGCGCTGGAGGGATTCGTCCGCCAGGTCCATCCCGGACCGAGCCATGTTCCGGTCTCGCTGCGGGTCGCGGAACGCGGGTGCCTTGCTTGCCATGCTCGCCAGGGGGCTTCCGGGCTGGGACCCCTTTTGCCGGCCGTGGCCGAAAAGCACGGGGAGCTCTCATCATTGCTGTCGGCCATGGTGCCGCCGTCGCTTAACAGCGTGGGGGACAAGCTGACAGACAAGGCACTGCGAGGTGCGATTGCCAGATCGGATCCAGTCCACCGGCCCTGGTTGAAAGTTCGCATGCCTGCATTTCGATTTGCCGGCGGGGAGCTGGATCAACTGGTCCAGTACCTGGTCGATGAAGATCGTATCCCCGTACCCACTCCCACGCTGCCCCGCCTGCCGGACACCCACGACGACAAGCTGGTCACCGCTGCCGGCAGTCGGCTGGTCACGACCGATGGGTTTGGCTGCACCAGTTGCCACGAGGTGGGAGGCGTCAAGCCACCGAAGGCACCCCTCAACGCGATGGGGCCGGACCTGACGAACCTGGCAGAGCGGATCCGGCGGCCCTGGTATGAACGCTGGGTGCGAAATCCTGTCCGCATCGTACCGCGGATGGAAATGCCGTCGGTGCAACTTGCCGTCAAGGGAGTTCTGGAAGATAACCTGGCAGATCAGCTCGATGCGGCCTGGTATGTACTCAATAAGCCTGGATTCCGTCCCCCGGAACCGGGGGCGCTGCGGATTGCCCGCCAGGCAGGAGATGGGGGCCTGAAGCAGTCGGCAATCGTGCTGAGCGACGTGTTCTTCTTTAACGGCGTACGTTATATCAAGCCGCTTGTGGTTGGCCTGCCAAACAGGCACAACGTCCTTTTTGACCTGGAAGCGAACAGGCTCACGGACTGGTGGCAGGGGGATGCCGCTCGCCAGCGAACCCGCGGGAAGTCCTGGCTCTGGGAGATGACCACACCTTCCTGGCTCCAGGGCAAGCCGGCAGGGAGTGAAGTCCTGCTGGTTCACGGTGACACCCGGCTCGAGCCAGTTCAACGTGGGCAATTTGCCAGCGAGGTGGATGGCTGGGAAAAAATCCCCGGCGGTTTGTCCTTCAGCCAGCGATTGAAGTTCCCTGCTGGAGACGGGGAGCGCTGGCTACACATCGAGCAGCGATTCGAGGCTTTCCAGGCGAACGATGATTCAGGCTTTCGTCGCCACTGGAAAATCCGTGGACTCCAGCCGGGAGAGACTGTCCGCCTGGCAATTTTTGATCCGGACCAGGTCCAGGCTCGCGTCGTGGAAAGGGGCCAGGCTGTCTTGCTGACGCCCGATGGCTTAACCCGAATTTCCATCGGTGGCGAATTCCCTGCACGAATTCAAACTGCTGGGATCATCGATGCAGGGCCCGACGGCGATGGCCTGCTGCAGCTGACACTTGTTTACAGCAGCCGATATCCCCCTGACCAGTTTCCCGTGAAGCTCGTCAAGCCGGATCCACCACCGCCACTGGCGCTCAACGTGGCCCCCGGTATTCGAGTCACTCGCTTGCCATTGGCGGATGAGCTGATGCCAACCGGGCTTTCCTGGCGCAGTGACGGAACCCTTTTTGTGAGTTCGCTCAAAGGCCGTGTCTGGGCAGCCAGGGACACCGACGGGGATGGCCTGGAGGATCAGCTGACGCCGTTCAGTGACGAACTGGCGGCTCCCTTTGGTGTGGTTGCCCACGATGACCACGTGGATGTAATAAACAAGTACGCGCTGTTGAGATTGTATGACCTGGACGGGGATGGCCGGGCAGAACGGACGGAAACCGTGGCGTCGGGCTGGGGGCACACGGTGGATTATCATGACTGGGCGGTGGGCATTGCGACCGATGCGAGGGGAAATTACTACATTGCCACACCCTGCCAGCAGGACGATCGCAGCCTGGCTGCTGCGCACTTGCGAGGACACGTTATCCAGCTTTCCCCCCGGGAGCCGACAGCTGACGACCCTGCCAGGTACTCGGTAAAGTCCCTGACGGCAGGGCACCGTTTCCCGGTGGGAATCGCCAGGAACCAGCAGGGGGATCTGTTCGTGACTGATAACCAGGGCAATTACAATCCCTTCAACGAACTGAACCACGTGGTCGCCGGCCGGCGATATGGATTTATCAACAAGCTGGAACGGAAACCGGACTTCAAGCCTCCGTTGACAGCACCCGCTATCGACCTTCCGCATCCCTGGACCCGGAGCGTCAACGGGATCTGCTTCCTGGAAACTCCCGCCGCGCTACGGGCAGAAGGAAAGAAAGATCACTTTGGTCCCTGGGAAGGGCACCTAGTGGGCTGTGAGTATGATACGCGTCGCCTGATTCGCATGAGCCTGCAGCGGGTGGGGGAGACGATCCAGGGTGCGGCCTATCCACTCACACTGGACAAGCCGGCCGAGGGGGAAGCACTGCTGGGACCGCTTGCCTGTGCCATTTCGCCCAGCGGGGATCTCTACATCGGTTCCATCCGTGATAGTGGCTGGGGAGGTGCAAACAATATCGGTACGCTGGTACAGATGCAGATCGATCCCGGGCAGCTTCCTGCTGGCATCGCCGAGGTGAGGGCAGTTGCAGGAGGATTGGAAGTACAGTTCACACGGGCCGTTGACCGGCAGAAGGCGGTGGACCCGGGAAACTATGCAATCTCTTCCTACACCCGCGTTTCAACTCCCGTGTACGGGGGGGATGACCAGCAGCGTCGCAGCGAGAAGCCACTGGCGATCGAGGTTTCCGCCGATGGCCGTCGGTTGTTGATCAAGTTGGCCGAGTGGCGAGAGGGCTTCGTCTACGAGCTGAAAATCAAGAAGCTGGTTGGTGCAGACGAGGTCTTCTTTCCGGCCGAGGCCTACTACACTCTCAGAAAAGCTCCTGCTCAGTAGCTGTCTCGCGAATGCACTGCTCGTCGTCATGCCGCGGGTTGTTGACATGGCTGGAGACTGGCCTGCAGGTGAGCTGGTCGTCAGGGCAGGGGACCAGCAGGCCGCGGAGGGAGTCCTGGTCCTGGTTTCCCGGATCGAGCCAGGCCTGGTGATCTTCGCTGGCCAGGATCACCGGCATGCGATCATGGATTGGCCGGGAGAGCTCGTTGGGAGTCGTGGTCAGGATCGTCCCGGTGAGCAGTGCCTGTTGCTGGCCAGGCTCCTTCCAAGTTTCCCACAAGCCGGCAAAGGCAAAGGGTTGCTGGTCCGGTCGATGAAAATACCATGCCTGCTTTTCACTTCCCTTTTTTTGCCACTCGTAAAAACCATCCGCCAGTACCAGGCACCGCTGTTGCCGGAAGGCTGTCCGGAAAGAGGGTTTCTCGTGGGCCGTTTCCGAGCGAGCATTGATCATGCGGTGGCCCACGCCCTGATCGCTAGCCCAGGAGGGGACCAGTCCCCATCGGAGCAGCAGGGCCTGGCGAGTTGTGGACGCGGGCGGTTGATGGACCGCCACAATCGGCTGGCTGGGAGCAATATTAAACCGTGGCTGGTCGGCGATGTTTCCTGGCAGGGTGAACAGGAACTGCTCGGCCAACACGTTCAAAGGCGCACGAAGTGTAAAGCGTCCACACATGAAGTCAGTGAGAGGTTAGAGGTTATCAGCGCTCACCACTAGAACTGTCGTAGGTAGCGAATGTTGGCAGAAAAACCAGCACCGTCAACACCGCTTCCATGGACACGATAGTCCTTGTCAAAGAGGTTTTCCAGTTCCACAGAGACATGTTCCCTGTCGCTGATCATCCTGCCCAACCGCAGGTTGAAAGTTGCATAGCCGGGTGTCCCATCGTTGGGGATCCGCGAGTCGGTCAGGTCCTGGAAGTTAAGCCTCTCCTGCCGGTCCGCCATCCAGGCATAGAAGTCGATGTAGTGACCCGTTTTCGGAGATCGCCGGCGAAGTCCTGCCACGACCTGCAGGGGTGGAATCCTGCTCAGTGGCTCGCTGGCTTCCTTGTCAACGCCGTGGTAGTAGGAGATGTTCCCGTAGGCCGTCCAGAAATCATCCAGGCGGTAATCCCCACCCGCTTCCAGGCCATTGACGTGGGCGTCGTGGTTCACTCGTGAGAAAAGAACATTGCTCCCCACCGTCCCGGCTGGGGCACGCAGGATCATGTCGTCGATATCGGTCCAGAAGTAAAATAGCTGTCCACGGAAATCGAGCTGTTCCCATTTCACTCCCACGTCGTAGCTGGTGCTTCTCTCCGGCTGAAGATTCACGTTGGGTATATCGGCGGCACTCTGTTGCACGTTGTCGTTGGTCGCTGCCAGGTCATCCAGGTTGGGAGCCCGGAAACCCTCGGAAAAGGAGGTGACCAGGCGGAGGTCATCGCGGAGTCGGTAGTTGAGCCCCGCCGAGGCAGACCAGTCGCTGAACTGCGGGTTGATCGTCAGTGGAGTGGGAATATCGGGTGTGGCCGGGTTATTGTCGTCATCGATATTGACGATCGGTGTGGCATCTGCCGAGACACGGGTGAAACGAACACCGCTGACCGCGCCGAGGCGGTCCGTCAGCTCGGTATCCCACTGCAGGTAGGCCCCGGTCTGCTGGTAGATGCCGTCATCGGGAAACTGGGGTGTGAGCGAGGAGAGAAATGCTCCGGTGCTCGCATCAAAACGATCCTTGAACGAGTCGACATCGTCATAGTAGAGGTCCAGGCCATATGCCAGCCGCCCAAGTTCTCCCATGTCGCGGGAAAACATCACCAGCAGGCCAAGGGTTTCCGTGTCAAATTCCCCGATGTCCAGGTTCGAGGTATTAAGCCGCTGGTCGCTGCTGGCTTCCCGCTGACGGTGGTAGGAGGTGGTGATGCTGAATCGGTCAAACAGTGGCCCGGCGACCTCGGTCCCGATATAGCGGATGTATCCCATCGAGCGTTGTTGCGGATCGAACACGGTTAGGCGATTTGGGAAACGGTCACTTCGGGCCAGGTCCTGCTGGGCGAAATGCTGAAGACTGACCGTCAGCATGCGGTTCTCCGCCAGCAGGTAGCTGAGCTTGATGTCGCCCGAATGCTGCGCATAGTTGGTCCAGGGCTGGCGTCCCAGTTCACCACCCCGATCCAGGTCATTGAAATTCCCATAGCCTGCCCCTGCAAAATAAGATCCGCCCCCGATCGTTCCCTCCACGTTGAGCCGCCCGTAGTAGCCCAGGTCCGCTGAACTGAATTTCTGGATCCATTCCCCGCCAAAAAAACCGCCTCCCAGCAGGTTGCGGTTGGAACGGGTGACAACGTTGATCACTCCCCCGATCGCGTCGGCCCCGTAGAGCATTGCCTGGGGTCCGCGGATGACCTCGATGTGATCGACCATGCCCGGATCGATCGTGTTGAAGTACTGGTTCGGGCCAGATCGGAAGGTGGCGTTGTTAAGGCGAATACCATCCACCAGGATAAGTACCTGCTGGCCTGTCAGGCCCCGGATGAAGGGCGAGGCAGCACCACGCTGGGTCCGTTGGACCGTGACGCCAACCTCACGTTCCAGCGCCTGGAACATGTCGGCCGGGGCACGCTCGAGCAATTCCCGCTGGCTCACGATCGTGCGGTGGATCGGGTCGTCCAGCAGGCTGCGCAGGCTGCGACGCCCGGCACCGAGTAGCGGTCCACCCTGGGCTGAGAGATTTCCCGCCGACCAGATGAGCTCTGGATCATCGTCAGCCGCCGGTCGCCCCTGGACAACGGTTTCTGGAAGTACGGTTGGTGACTGATCGGACGGGGACTGGGGGTCCCGCTGCTGGGCACAGACCGGTTGCTGGACAAGGACCAGACTGACCCCTGCGAGCACGAGCAGCAAGCGAAAAAAGACTTCGTATAAAGCGTTCATAGCGGATCCGTAATGAGCATACCCGTATCAAGATGATCGGGTTATGACGGTTATCCGCTTGAGGTAAACAGCGAGAGACTGGCTGTTGTTAAGCAAATGGTTACTGGCCCCCGGCGACCCCGGCCAGTTCCCTTTCGACACGATCCAGGTCGGCATCGACCATCATCGTTACCAGTTCGTCAAAACTCACCTCGGGTTTCCAGCCAAGCAGGCTCTCTGCCCTGGCTGGATTCCCACAGAGCGTGGTGACATCTGCCGGCCGAAAGAACTCCGGGTCGACCTGCACATGGTCTTCCCAGTCCAGGTCGACGTGTCCGAATGCAGTCTGGCAGAACTCCCTGACACTCTTCGCCTGGCCAGTCGCCACGACGAAATCTCCGGGTTCCTCCTGTTGCAGCATCAGCCACATGGCACGGACATAATCGCCGGCGAATCCCCAGTCCCTCGAGGCGTCGAGGTTTCCCAGTTTGAGTTCCTTTTGGACCCCGAGCTTGATGCGGGCCACCGCGTCGGTGATCTTGCGGGTCACGAATTCCAGGCCCCGCCGCGGGGACTCGTGATTGAAGAGGATCCCGCTGCTGGCAAAGAGCCCGTAACTCTCACGGTAATTCACGGTGATCCAGTGTCCGTAGACCTTGGCGACCCCGTAGGGGCTGCGCGGGTAGAACGGTGTCTTTTCATCCTGCGGGGTCTGTTGCACATTGCCAAACATTTCGCTGCTGCTGGCCTGGTAGAATCGGGCCTGGGGTGCTGCCTGCCGGATTGCTTCGAGTACACGGGTTACTCCCAGGCCAGTCAGGTCTGCCGTCAGCAACGGTTGCTTGAAGCTGGTCGGGACGAAGCTCTGGGCGGCCAGGTTGTAAACTTCCGAGGGTTCCACCTCGTCAAGAATGCGGACCAGTGAAAGCTGGTCACTGAGATCTCCCTGGTGCAGCGTGATCCTCTCCAGCAGGTGGGAAATTCGCTGGCAGTGGTCGGTGCTGCTGCGTCGAATCACGCCGTGCACCTGGTAACCCTGGTCAAGCAGAAACTCTGCCAGGTAGGACCCGTCCTGTCCCGTGATTCCGGTGATCAGTGCACATGCTGCCATCGTCTCGTCCAGTTCCCGTTATTCGTCGGTGCCGGGATTCTCCTCTTCACCCACAACCTCCTGCTCCTCATTTCCGTTTTCTTGTTCCGGCGGAACTCGTACCACGGCGGCCAGCAGGTCGTCATCATCGAGTCGCATGATCCGGACTCCCTGGGTGTTCCGGCCGATGGTACTGATGTCAGCCACCTCGATCCTCTGGATCTGGCCAAGCCGGCTCATCATCACGACTTCATCGTTATCAGCGACCCGCACGGTTGACACCACCTTGCCATTGCGATCACTGGTACGGATCCCCCGGATCCCCTTGCCGCCTCTCTTCTGGGTGCGGTATCGGGCGGACGAATTGGTCTCATCGTCCGAAGCATCATCCGCATCGGGTCCGAAAAGCGTGCGCTTGCCATAACCGTTTTCGCAGATTGTCAGCAGGGTTGCTTCCGGGTCGGCGACCACCATGCCAACCAGCGTATCCCCGGAAGACAGGCTGATTCCCTTGACCCCCGAGGTGTCTCGCCCCATCGGCCGGGCATCGGATTCACGGAACCGAATGGCCATGCCGCCGCTCGTGGAGATGACAACTTCATCCCCTGTCTGGCAGAGCACCATGTCCACCAGTTCGTCGTCATCACGCAGCTTGATTGCCTTGATTCCCCCCCGCTTGGGACGGCTGTATGCAGAGAGTAGGGTTTTCTTTACCAGCCCGCTGCGGGTCGCCATCATCAGGCAGTGGTCGGGCATGTCGAAGTCCCGGATGGCGATGCAATCCAGGATCTGTTCGTCCTTGTCGAGCTTCAACAGGTTCACGATTGCACGGCCACGACTGTTTCGTCCGAGTTCGGGCAGGCCATAGACTTTCTGCCAGTAGACCTTTCCCCGGTTGGTAAAGAACAGCAGGTGGGAATGCGTGCTGGCAACGAAGAGATGTTCGATCGGATCTTCCTCGTCCGCCCGGGCTCCTCTCAGTCCCTTGCCACCTCTTCGCTGGGACCGGTAGACACTCAGGGGGGTCCGCTTGACATACCCGTTATGGCTGATGGTAACCGCCATCGTCTCCTCGGTAATCAGGGTGTCGAGGTCCACATTGCCAATCTCCTCGCCACTGATTTCCGTTCGTCGTTCATCCCCGTGCTTGTCACGGATTTCTTTCAGGTCCGCCTTGACGATATCCAGGATGTGCTTCGAGTCCTCCAGGATGTGGAGGAACGCCGTGATTTGTTCGAGCAGTTCACCATGCTCGCTCCCCAGCTTTTCCTGTTCCAGGTTGACCAGCTGGCCAAGTGTCATCCGCAGGATCGCGTCGGCCTGGACAGCCGAAAGCGAGTAGCTGTCCGACTCACCGTGTTCCAGCTGGAAATGGGAGAATCCCTCGGCCCCCAGTGCCTCTTTCATCAGCGAGGCGGGACAGGCGACTCCCATCAGCGAGACCTTGGCCTCGGCCTGGGTTTTCGAGTTGCGGATGATCTGGATGATGTCGTCGATATTTGCCAGGGCCAGCAACTGGCCCTCGACCACGTGTTTCCGCTGCCGGGTCCTGCCCAGCAGGAACTGGGTCCGGCGACGAATCACCTTCTCGCGATGCCGCAGAAACTCCTCCAGGATCTGCTTGATGTTGAGCGTACGTGGTTTTCCGTCGACCAGCGCCAGCAGGATAATGGAGATTGTCTCCTGGAGGGACGAGTACTTGTAAAGCTGGTTAAGCACCACATCCGGGTCCGCGTCTCGCTTGATGTCGATCACCAGCCGGACAGGGTCATTCAAGTCACTGACATCCTTGATGTCCGAGATGCCGGTGATCTTGCCACTGTTGACCAGACCGGCGATGCGTTCGACCACGCGGTCGCGGTATTGCTGGTAGGGAATTTCCTTGACGATGATCTGGGACCTGTTGCCCTTTTCCTCGATTTCCGTGCGGGCACGGACGATCACCGTTCCCCGACCTGTATAGTAGCCCTGGCGTATGCCGCTGCGGCCACAGATGATCCCTCCCGTGGGGAAGTCAGGCCCTGGAATAATCTCCAGCAACTCGTCGATACTTATCTCCGGATTCTCGATGATCCGTATCAGTCCATTACAGACTTCAGAGAGGTTGTGTGGGGGAATCGATGTCGCCATCCCCACCGCGATACCGTTGGCACCGTTGACCAGCAAATTTGGGAACTTGGACGGGAGCACCGTTGGTTCCATGCCACTCTGGTCGTAGGTCGGGGTGAAATCCACCGTGTCGAGCTTGATGTCGTCGAGCAACAGTGATGAGATCGCGGAAAGCCGTGCCTCGGTGTATCGCATGGCGGCCGGGGGAAGCCCGGCAATGGAGCCAAAATTACCCTGCTTGTCGATCAGCACATGACGCATGTTCCACTCCTGCGCCATGCGGACCAGCGTCGGGTAGATCACGCTCTCACCATGTGGATGGTAATTGCCGCTGGTATCACCGGAGATCTTGGCACACTTGACCCGGGAGGATGAGGGTCCCAGGTTCAGGTCGTTCATCGCTACCAGGATCCGGCGCTGGGACGGCTTGAGGCCATCCCGCACATCGGGAAGGGCACGGCTGACAATCACGCTCATCGCATAAGTCAGGTAGCTATTTTTCAGTTCCTCCTCGATAGGAAGATCAATCAGGTGACCGTTGCCGGAATCATCCGTGGGTGGGAGATCAGCGGCTTCGGGTCCGTCAGGGTTTTCAGAATCAGTCGACAAGCGTGAGTCCTTTCAAATACGTGAAACCGTAATTTTCGCAGGGTTTATCCTCTTGGGGATGGAAGGAGAGTGTCTTCCATGCCAGCTTCCTGACACGGTTGCTCCCTTCCTCAATCTCGATAAACTGGTCCGCCTCGATATCACGGAGCAGGGTGAGCATCCGGGCATGATCCTCCGATTCCGTTTCTCCCAGGAAAAAGAACCAGCCGCCGCTGCAAACAGCGATGACCAGACAGACTGCCCATTTCAGGACGAGCCGTACCGACGCGGCCCTGGTATCCCAGGCATCGTCGGAGGCACTCTTCTGTCGCTGAGTTTCAGCAACCGGGACAGGATCAATTCGTGGATTGTTCAAACCGGAACCATGGGCCGAGAATTCTCGAGACAAAGAAAAGGACAAGATTTCGTGTCAAAAGACACCAGAAAAGCCCGCCTCCTTTGACAATACCGGCCTATCACAAGCGGATAAAAATACCGGTTTGAGAGACCCTCATTTTACCGTTTTTTACCCTTTTTTACAACCGATTTGAGGCCCATTGGCCATCCTGCAAGTCATTGAATATCAACACTTTACGGCTACACATTTGGAGTCACAAACGCCCTGCAGCAGAAGCCTCCTGGAAGCAACAAGATTGGAACAAGATGAGCTGTTTGGGGGATCTCTTCCAGGGTCATGTGTGGGAGGGGTCCGGGCACATCGAAGAGGTGAAATGTCCATTTTCCGTCGGGGACTTTCCCAGGGGCTCTCGGTAGAATACAGGTACCGGCGATTTCCCTTCGTGCATTTGTGCAGGAGTGCTATCTGATGAGATGCAATAACTTCTGGCGACCCTTTTTGTCTGGTGTGGTGACGTGGATTGTCGTGCTGACAATTGCCTGGACGGGCCATGCCCAGCAACGGGGCCAGGGAGCTCTCACCGGTGCACCTGGTGTTGGCGACTCCCTGCCGGATGTCCAGGTCTACCTTCCAGATGGCACTCCCTTTTCAACAGGCGAGTTGAAGGGGAATTACACGGTCCTGGTGTTTGGCTGTCTCACATGACCGCCGTTCTTGAGAAATGTCTCCGGTCTGGAGGCGATCGAGCGTGATTACGCCCGCCGTGGAGTGAAGTTCTACTACATCTACAAGGCGCTTGCTCACCCGGAGAACAACCGGTACGTGGCACCTTTCACGCTGGAAGAAAGACTGCTTCACGTCAAGGAAGCAGAGCGTACGATTGGTTCGCGATTCACCTGGCTTTGTGACAACATGGAGAATGGTCTCAAGCATGCCCTGGGGAACGCTCCGAACTCGGAGTTTATCCTGGATGCCGAGGGAAAAGTTGTTGTCCAGCGTCGTTGGAGCACGCCGGATAATTTGAGAGCAGACCTGGTGCGACTGGTCGGAGCGGTGGAGAATCCGACTCAACCGGGAGATATCGATGTGCGATTTACTGCTCCTCCTGCTGTGGCAGCCAGTGGGGTCGTACCACGGCTGACCGGCCTTTCCGGCACCAAGGCACTCAAGATCGAGCCCCAGCCAAGCGAGCAGCCGTTTTACGTCAAGCTGCGAGCCGAGGTCGACCAGGAATTCCTGGATGACGGGATTGGTAAACTTTACCTCGGTTTTCACCTCGATCCGCTCTACCATGTCCACTGGAACAATCTCACCGATCCGATTCGCTACCGGGTCCGTCTGCCAGATGGTTACACGGTTGCCCGCCGTCGTGGCGAGGGTCCCAGGGTCAGTGAACCGGCGGATATTGATCCCAGGGAGTTCTTGCTGGAGATTGAACGGGATATAAGTGGACAGGATCGGTTCCTGCGACGAGAACGGAGGGACGAGGAGCAGCCCCGGCTCGTGGTCACCGTTGATTACTTCGCATGCAACGACGAGGAGGGCTGGTGTAAACCGGTCTCCCAGCAGTACCTGGTCTCGCTCGAGGTAGACAAGGATGGAGGCTGGGCGATGAGCCGCCGTGGTTCTCGTGGTCGCAGCCCGGGAATTGCAGGTGGGGGCCAGTTTCCCGGTCGTGGTGGACCTGGAGGAGATCCGGTTTTTCCAGGGGGCGATGCCAACCGGATGATGGGTGGCGTGATGCAAGTGGATGCTGTCCAGGGGAAGCTGACAATCCGGCAACGAGGTGGTGAACCGGTCACCGTGATTGTCGATAAATCAGTTCCAGTGGTGCGAAATGGTCAACCGGCGAGCCTGGCTGACCTGCAGATGCGTGACATGGTGATGGTGATGCTGGCACCGGCCGAGGGCAAGGGCACACGTCGGGTGCTGCGGATCATGGCACGCGGTAGCGGAAATCGCTAGGCGTTTTCTAGCCAAGATGACGGCTGGGAAGAGACTCGATTGCTCGAGGTGCACGGTAAGTTGCACCCTGCTTGACCTGAACGTTACTGGTATCCCACCAGCGCTGCAGCCCGCTGCTGCCAGGATCGCTCCACTTTTGCAGTTCGAGGTGAAGCATGGCACAGCCGACGGTGATGGCGACGAAGGAGATCACCAGCATCATGGTGTAGACGTTCAGTCGCGGCTTTTGTCCGATTGTTGTCTTGGCCACGGCAGCAGCACCTCATCCTTGTAAGATTTTTGAAGAAATCGATCAGCCGATGTCTTTTCCTACCCGGTCTCCCTTGCGGATTTCCCCCCGGCGATACTTGGGGATAATCACGCCGACAGCAGAACTGGGAGTGATCTTCTGGATCTTGATGCGTCCCAGGAAATTTGCTCCGCGGTAGACATCCAGCTCGTGACCCGCACGCAGCCCGTCATCATAGCCCAGGGAAATCTGCAGCAAGTCCTTGGCAACAGACGTCACGATGCCATCTACGTCAGGTGTCACCTGGGTGAGATTACTGAACTCATCCAGGCCATTGGACTGGAGGACACTCGAGAGCCGGCTGACCTGGGCAACCAGCTGGGCATTCTTTTCCCGGAAACGAATCTTTTCCCCTTCCAGCTGGGTATTTCCATCGGTAAGCACCAGCAGCTGGGCGAAGAAATCGTCTGCAGCTTTCTGGGTGTCGCGGATCTCCACTCGCAACTTGGCGACCTCGTCCGTCAGGTCTGCCTTTGTCTTTTCGGCAATGTTCAGCGACTCGGTGAGCTTGTCATTTTGTGCCTGCTTGTCTCGCAAGTTCAGCTCGGCTTCTTCCTGGCGAGTCTTGTATTCGTCCGCCCGGATCTGCAGGGCAGCAAGTGAAAAACGACGGGCAGCCTGCTCACGCTCCAGCCGTTCTTTCTGGTTTGCCAGGGATTTCCGGACCTCGGTCAGGACGCCGTCGCGATCGTCCACTTGCTTCGCAAGTTCCTCCGACTTCTTTTTCCAGTTCGTGTGCGTCGCATTGACCATGACGGCAATGCCCATGAACATCACGCTCATGATCATGATCATGACGGTAAAGATTTTCCCCAGAAGTGTCATAGCACGAGCTCCTCAGAAACGTCTTTCTGTTCAGTCTCTTCCCAGATCAACCGGTCGCCTAATACATCCTAGAGTTAAATCCTGACAGGAAACACCTCAGCCAAGCAAAGCATGAAACGGGGAGTTGACTTTTGCCGGAAAATAGACGTTTTCCAGAGAAAAGACAACGTATTCCTTTCATCCGACTCGGCTTCGCTGAGCCGTAAGAGCCAGTATAGTTGCGAGAATTCTACAATGTCAACGAATTACCCGTAACCTGCAACGATCACGGAAGATAGGCAATAACGAGAACAGCTTACTGGTAGCCATTATTCGCATTTCTGCCGGCGTTTTCCAGCTGGATTTCGTAATCCGATACCCCCCAGCAGCAGGCAAAACAGGGCAGCCCCGATTCCAAGCAGATCCCCTGTTTTACGGTAAAAGCTGAACCGGCTTTCTGCCCGGACACTTTCGACCAGTATCGCTTGATCACGTCGAGGACCTTGCTGGCGGATCGTCCCCTGGCTGTCAATCACTGCCGAGAGTCCGGTGTTGGCAGCGACAAGCAGGGGCATGCGGAGTTCGACAGCCCGGAAGACGTTACAGCTGAGCTGCAGGTCCAGTATCGAGGATCCCCAGAACCAGCCATCATTGGTGATATTGATCAGGATCTCCGGATCGGATCCCTGGTCGGCAAGCCGGTTTACCTGCCTCCGCATGAAGTGAGGGACGATGCTCTCGAAACAGATACTTGGGAGGATCTTCACCCCATCGATGGTGAAGCAGGTCGGGTCTGTTCCAGGAGTGATCCCCCGGGAGAATGGCACGATCCTGTAGAGCCATGGGAACCGGTTCGCCAGCGGCACGTACTCCCCGAAGACCACCAGGTGGGATTTGTAATAGCGACCAGCAACGCTGCTATCGGGACGAACCCAGAGTGCCGCGTTATGGTAGGGGGTGGAAGGCTGGTCGACCTCCTGGACTCCCGTCCCCAGGATCATGTGGATATCGAGTCGCTCTTTTTTCGTATCGGTCCAGTTCTCGTTGACGAGCCGGACCAGGTCATCCATGGCGGACTGGAAGTTCCTTTTCTGCAGCTCGATTCGCTCGAGGTAGGTCGCCCGGTCAATCTGCAGGGCGGCTGGCAGAACTGGCTCTCGATCATGAATGATCTCCGGGCCAAACGGGAACATCGACTCGGGCCAGACAATCAGGTCCAGGTCGGGATGATCCTGCCGTGCCTGGATGGAGAGTTGCCGGTAAGTGGAGTGCATCCGCTGGAATTCCGCGGGATCATTATTAAAGGTGGTATCGATGGACCCCTGCAGCAGCGCGATCTTGAGTGATCGTGTCTCCTCATCTGTAACCGGGCCGGCCTGTCGGAGAGTTCCATAGGTGACTGCCAGGCCGACAGCCAGCAGTGCGGTTGCCAGGCGAAGGCTCCAGACACGACGTGTGGAGGAAGTTGCCCAGCCCTCAGCAATGGCGGCGTTGACAAGCATCACAAGGAAACTCACTCCATAGGCTCCGAACAGGTCTGACAGCTGGATCAGCGTGGTCCAGTGGACCTGGGTATGGGCAAGCAGTCCCATGGAGAAACCCGAGAGGGCATAGCCCCGCACCAGTTCCAGGCCTGTCCAGGTTAGCGGCGCCGCGATCATCAGCGGCCAGCGGCAGCGATGGATAGCGACACGGGTGAGTCCGATGAAAAGTGGCAGGTAAAGGCCCAGGTAAAGCCCCAGGGCGATCCAGGCAAAGTGCGTCGACCAGTGTGCCAGGCGGACGCCCTGGGTCATCGCCAGCCAGTAGAGCGACGAGGCGAACCAGATCAGCAGGTACCAGCGGAATCGGCGGGTCGGTTGGTGCTTGTCATACACCAGCAGCAGGACTGGAACCAGCGCGAGCCATGCGAGCGGAGCAATACCGAGCGGTGGAAAGGCAGCCCAGAGGAGTCCACCGCTGGCAAGCGTGAGCAGTAACGGTTTTCGCCAACCGCGTGGAGGCATCGCCTGCTCCTGTTTCAACGCGAAAAGTTAGTCGTCCTGGGCCTCGAAAAGGTATACCGGGACCGCAGTCCCTGGTGAAAACTCCTCCTGGCCAGCTGAAAAATAGGCCAGGCAATTGGCCGTCGTCAAGGCCCGTTGGTCGGCCGAGCCCTGCCAGCGAACCGGTTCCACTATGCCTCCCTGTTTTCCCTCTTCGTAACAGGCGGGGTGAAAAGTGGGACGGTTTCCACGTTGACTGAAGTGGCCCTGCAGCTGTGCCTGGCGGCATCGCATTCCGATGGAGGCACGGCCGGCAAGGCGATCCACCAGCGGGCGCACGAAGAGCTCGAAGCAGACGAGACTGCTGACAGGATTGCCAGGCAGCCCGAAGACGTGGGACCGCCTGCCATCGTGGTCGGCTCGGCCGTACCAGAGTGGCTTTCCCGGTTTCAATTCGACCTTATGAAACACCTCGTTGACTCCTTGCGCCGCCAACGCAGCAGGGACCAGGTCGAGGACACCCGCACTCACCCCCCCGGAGAGAACCAGGATGTCGGCGTCCAGGCCGGCCTGGATCAACTCTTCCAGTTCAGCCTGGTCGTCCCGGCCAATTCCCAGCGAGACCACCTCTGCCTGGCAGCGCCGCGCCTGGGCAGAGAGCATCGGGCCGTTGCTGTTCCGGATTTGCCCGGCAGCAGGTACCTCGCTTGCCGGCACCAGCTCGTTGCCGGTGGAGAGAACGGCGACACGGGGAACAGGGATACAGCAAACGCTCGCCTGGCCAATTTCGGCAAGCAGTCCGATTTCCAACGGCCGGATGCGGGTACCGGCAGTAAGCACCTGGTCCCCGCGGCGAATACTGGTGCCCTGGAGCAGGATATTTGCCCCCAGGGATATCTGCTGGCTCGGGATCCGTATCAGCGGACCCGACTCCGTTTCCTCCAGCTCGGTTTCTTCAACCATCACCACCGCCTCGGCCCCGGCCGGAACCGGGGCGCCCGTCATCACCCGGCTGGTGGTGCCTGCCGTCAGCTCCCGGGTGGGAACCTGGCCTGCTGTGATTTCCTCGTTGACCGGTAAACTTACCGGATGCTGGTTGACGTCGGCAATCTTCACGGCATAGCCGTCCACCATGGACTTGTCATGGGGAGGGGAATCGATGTCACTCGACAGGTCAACCGCCAGGACTCGCCCGAGGCTTTCCTCCAGCGGCGTGAACTGACCAGCGAGCGGGTCCACGTCCGTGAGAATCTGAGCGAGGGCTTCTTCAACAGTGAGCATGGGGTTGTTTTGTTACCCAGCCGCGCGTGAAAAACGCGGCAGCGGGTCCAGATTATTGTTCAAGGAAACGCTGCAGGATCAGCGGACCGATCTCTGTGAGAAAACTCTCCGGGTGGAATTGCCATCCTTCCAGGGAGTATTCCCTGTGGCGGATCGCCATGATCTCACGTTCCTGGCCAGGTGCCTCGGCCCAGGCGGAGACGGTGAATTCATCGGAGAGTGTTTTCGCTTCAATTGCCAGGCTGTGATAACGAGTGGCGGTAAAGGGATTGGGCAGGCCGGCAAAAATCCCCTGGTCATCATGATGAATCTGGTCGGTTTTTCCGTGCATCAGCTGCTTCGCCCTGGTGATCGTGGCGCCGGTAGCCTGGGCAATCGACTGGTGGCCCAGGCAGACACCCAGGATCGGTAGCGTTCCCTTCAGTTGCTCGATGGCCTCCACCGAGATACCCGCCTCGCTGGGGGTACAGGGGCCCGGTGAGATGATCAGGTGGCTTGGAGAAAGTTCCTGGATCCTGTCAACGGTTACCTTGTCATTGCGATGGACCTGGATTTCCAGGGAGGCATCAATTTCACCTAACCTCTGAACCAGGTTGTAGGTAAAGGAGTCATAATTATCGATCACGAGAATCATCGGTTTTGATGCCTGGCAGGATAAAATAGCTATTAACTAATTACCCTTTTCCCACCTGCTGGACAAGGCGTTGGGACTGCTTTATGAAAGGGAATACTGTCGGGGTTAGCGATGGTGACTGGCTGCCAGGAGGATAAGGCAAGAGCTAATGAGCACGATTATTGAACCACAGCCTGCCCACGAGCTGGCCCCCTACCGCTCGCTGGAAGACAGCGTTCTTGCCGAACGTATTGAGGCGGTGCGTTCGAACCTGGGATCCGAGCTGTTGATCCTGGGACATCATTACCAGCAGGATGGGGTGATTGCCCACTCGGACTTGAGAGGGGACAGTTACCAGCTCAGCAAGATGGCGGCCGAGAACAGTGAGTGCCGCTGGATCGTCTTCTGCGGCGTCCATTTCATGGCCGAGACCGCGGATATCCTGGCGAACCGGCCCGAGAAAGTTGCTCAGCGTGATGGACGGCGGGTGGAGGTCATCCTGCCGGACATGGCGGCTGGCTGTAGCATGGCGGACATGGCGGCTATCGAGCAGGTGGAAGCAGCCTGGGAGGACCTGGCTGAAGTGGTCGATACAGACGAGATCACACCGATCACCTATATCAACTCGGCTGCCAGCCTGAAGGCTTTTTGCGGGCGGCATGGTGGGGTTGTCTGTACCTCGAGTAACGCTGCCGGGGTTCTCCAGTGGGCTTTTGAACGTCGTCGTCGGGTTCTCTTTTTTCCTGACCAGCACCTGGGGCGAAACACGGCCCTGACCATGGATATCACGAATGACCAGATGCCGGTCTGGGATCCTTACGCCCAGGAGCTCGGGGGAAATGATTCGCAGGCGATCCAGCAGGGGCGAGTGATTCTCTGGAAAGGGCATTGCAGTGTCCACCAGATGTTTCAGCCTGATCATGTTCACCAGCTTCGTGAGCAGCACCCCGATATCCAGATCCTGGTACATCCCGAGTGCCCCCAGGAAGTGAATGACCTGGCAGATGTTTCCGGGTCGACCGGGAAGATTATCGAGACAGTCCGGGCGGCAGACCCAGGAACTCGCTGGGCGATTGGCACGGAGCTGCACCTGGTCAACCGGCTCAAGGAGGAGTACCCGGAACAGGAAATTCACTTCCTCTCACCAGTCGTCTGCATGTGTGCCACCATGTACCGCATCGACATGGCGCATCTCTGCTGGAGCCTGGAAAACCTGGCCGCCGGAACGACGGTCAACCGTGTGGAGGTGGACGAGGAGACAAGCCGCTGGTCCCTGGTTGCCCTGGAACGCATGCTCAGTATTCCCTGAGCCGCGAGGCCTGGCGCGATCCTGCTTACTTTCCGTCGACGCGCTGACAGTAAGCAATGATCTCGTCGATATCGGTAGGTAACTCCCCGGCAGGAGCGGTTGGTTCCTCTGCCTCGACAACGACTTCTTCCTCGGCAGCTTCTTGCTCAACTGCCACCGGGGAGTCCTCGTCAGCAGGTTCGTCGTCGCTTGCTGCCTCGCTTCCACCGTCGCTCCCT
>CEWR01000524.1_pt1 | contig 21108 bp, 17 predicted proteins | sample 356321 | NCBI WGS metagenome assembly CEWR01 (sample SAMEA2621551, study PRJEB7988) | marine metagenome | biome: marine biome (ENVO:00000447); feature: mesopelagic zone (ENVO:00000213); material: "saline water (ENVO:00002010), including plankton (ENVO:xxxxxxxx)" | depth 790 m
GGGGTCTGATGCGTACCAACATCCCATCATTCCGACTTCCGGTCGCAGTTCTTGAGGAAGAGATGGACATGATTCTCAATATGGGAGTCGAGGTCCACTACAACCATCGTATTGATAGTCTAAAGGAATTGCTGGATGAAGGTGACTTTGACGCATACTTCATTGGTACCGGTGCCCCCAAGGGCAAGGAACTGAATATCCCCGGCCGCACTGAAGGGAGCGCAAACATTCACATAGGGATCGAGTGGCTTGAGTCGATCCACTTCGGACATATTGATTCGGTCGGGGAGCGCGTTCTCGTAATTGGTGTCGGTAACACGGCTATGGACTGCTGCCGGAGTTCGAAGCGGTTAGGGGGAAAAGACATCAAGGTCATGGCTAGGAAGGGCCGACCGTATTTCAAGGCGTCCCCGTGGGAACTCGAAGACGCCGAAGACGAAGAAATCGAGATTCTTGTGGATCACTCTCCTCAATGTTTTGTCATTGAGGATGGCCAGTTAAGGGGGATGATCTTCGACCTCGTGGAGTGGGAGAAGAACGAACAGGGACGCCTCGTCAGCACGAAGCATGGGGAAACCTTCATTCAAGCAGACGACGTTGTGCTCGCGATCGGGCAGGACAATGCGTTCCCTTGGATCGAGCACGACATCGGTATTGAGTTCGGAGAATGGGACATGCCTGTTGTTGATCGCGCCACATTCATGACCAGCCGAGAAGGTGTTTTCGTCGGGGGTGATGCTGCCTGGGGCCCGGAGAACATCATTTGGGCAGTAGAGCACGGACACCAGGCAGCGATTTCAATCCACAATCACTGCCGAGGACTTCCAGTCACGGACCGGCCACCTTACGGGATGAATCTTGTCTCGACTAAGATGGGGATTCATGAGTGGCGTTATTCAAATGACTATGACCCGGTTTTGCGCACTGAGATGCGCTATGCGGACCTAGAGAAGCGGCTCTCCGACATGAAGATTGAAGCCGAGCTGGGTTTCGACGTGAAAGAGACCGTGCGTGAGGTTGAGCGGTGCCTCAACTGCGATATCCAGACCGACTTCACTACCAACCTCTGTATTGAGTGTGATGCATGTATTGATGTGTGCCCGGTAACGTGCCTGACAATCACACACAACGGTGAAGAAGATGATCTTCGTCAGCGACTTATGGCACCGGCTGATAATACGGATCAGGCGATTTTTGCCTCCGAATCACTTCCGCAGACGGGTCGTATCATGGTGAAGGATGAGGATCTATGCGTCCACTGCGGATTATGTGCTGAGCGTTGTCCCACCGCGGCGTGGGATATGATGCAGTTTGACCTCCTGAACCCCTACGCAGGACATCAATCTTGGCCAGAGAAAGCGATTACGGCGTCAACGACCTCGGTCTGAAGATCGCGACGGTTAACGGAACGGGGTCGGCCAGCGCAAATGGCCTACTCCTGCAAGCGCTATTCCGTATGGGTATCCCCGTGTCGGGCAAGAACGTGTTCCCATCGAATATCCAGGGTTTACCGACTTGGTATGAAATCCGAGTTAATAAAGACGGCTATACCGCGAGGAGTCCAGACTTCCAGCTTGCCATTGCAATGAACCCGGAGAGCTATGCCAGGGATATTGAGGAGGTCGTTTCTGGGGGATGGATTTTGTATGACAACACTCGCGAACTCGATGACGAATTCCGCCGGGATGATGTGACCTTTCTAGGGATACCTCTTGCGGACATGTGCGTTGAGCACTTCCAGGGCTCACGTATCCGTATCCTCATGAAGAACATCACCTACGTTGGCGCACTTGTGGCATTGCTTGATATCGATATGGATGTGGTGAAGGGTATGCTACAAGAAAAATTCGCTTCCAAGCAGCATCTGATGGACGCGAATTTTGCGGCGATTGAGCTGGGGTACAAGTATGCTCTAGAACATTTCGATTGTCCCCTTCCAATCCGTCTCGAAGCGATGGATAAGACGAAGGACTGCGTGATGGTCACCGGCAACGCGGCTGCTGCGCTCGGATGCGTTTATGCTGGTGCAACGGTGGGTGCGTGGTATCCGATCACACCTGCCACTTCTGTCATGGACGGCTTCACAGAGTATTGCCGTCGCTTCCGAGTTGATCCAGACACGGGTAAGAACAACTTCTGTATCCTCCAGGCAGAGGATGAACTCGCAGCAGCTGGGATGGTGATTGGGGCTGGCTGGATGGGCGCGCGTGCATTTTCACCTACGGCGGGCCCCGGAATCTCCCTGATGAGCGAATTCATTGGGTTGGCTTATTATGCCGAGGTACCATGCGTGTTCTTTAACATACAGCGGACTGGGCCGTCCACTGGGATGCCTACTCGCACACAGCAGGGTGACCTGATGTTATGCGCGTATGCGTCACATGGTGACACGAAACACATCGTACTATTCCCGGCTGACCCTAAGGAGTGCTTTGAATTCTCTGTTCAGGCATTCGACCTCGCGGAACGATTCCAGACGCCGACGTTTGTGGTATCAGATTTAGATATTGGCATGAACGACTGGATGATCCCTAAGCTGGAATGGGATGATTCGTTTGTACCTGATCGTGGGAAAGTTCTAGCGGCTGACGAGCTCGAGAAAGTCGAGAATTTTCATCGTTATCTAGATTTGGATGGAGACCACATCACTGCCCGCACGCTGCCTGGTGTGCACCCCAAGGGTGCGTACTTCACCAGGGGTTCTGGTCACGATAAGTACGGCCGTTATACAGAGGACTCGGATGCCTACGTTGAAGTTATGGACCGGATTTTAGCAAAGGTTGAATCTGCTGCCGACCACGTGCCTGCTCCAGAGATTTTTGAGACTGATGGAGGAAAGAGTGTTGGTGTTGTCTCGGTCGGCGGTTGCCACTGGGCCGTGTTGGAGGCTCGTGATGCATTGGCAGCTGAGGGGATAGAAATCGACTACCTCCGGATCAGAGGATTTCCATTTAGCCAGGCAGTAGAGCAGTTCCTTGAGGACCATGGCACCGTGATCGTTATCGAACAGAATCGGGATGAGCAGTTAAAGAACTTGATTCTACTTGAGACGTCATGTGCCAAGGAAAAACTCCAGTCGGTCCGCTACTATGGTGGGCAACCATTAAGCAAGGTGCATGTCATCGAAGGTGTCACTCCCTTCCTTACTCGGGAGCCCATGGAGGTCTCGCAATGAGCTATATCAAGAAGCCGGCTGCCCGTCATCCGAAACTCAAGGTCAATTCCTTGGGTCTCACGATACGGGACTACGAAGGCTCGATGTCGACACTTTGCGCGGGATGCGGCCACGATTCTGTGACTGCTGCTCTTGTACAGGCTTTTTTTGAGCTAGAAGTAGAACCACATCGGCTTGCCAAGCTTTCGGGGATCGGATGCTCTTCAAAGACACCTGCATATTTTGTCAGTGAGGCACACGGTTTTAATGCTGTACACGGCCGAATGCCCGCGGTCGCAGCCGGTGCTAATGCTGCCCATCGAGATCTGTTGTATGTGGGAATTTCAGGGGACGGAGACTCTCTCTCGATTGGGTTGGGCCAGTTTTGCCATGCGATCCGGCGCAATGTGAATATGCTCTACGTGCTTGAAAACAATGGTGTTTATGGTTTGACCAAGGGGCAGTTCTCGGCCTCGGCAGATATCGGAAGTACATCCAAGGGTGGTATGGCAAATCAACAGAGGCCGATAGACCCTGTTAATATGGCCCTATCTCTTGGCGCGACATTCGTTGCAAGATCTTTTTCGGGTGACAAGGATCAACTAATACCGATTCTAAAGGCCGGACTAAGCCACAGTGGATTTGCGTTCGTAGACGTGATTTCACCTTGCGTCACGTTCAACGATCACCAGGGGTCCACAAAGAGTTATGCCCACACACGTTCACACATGCACGAAGTGATCGAGACCGACTTTGTCCCACTCAGAACTGAGATTACGACAGAGTATTCAGAGGGTTCTGTGCAGGGCATCACCATGCACGATGGGAGCGTGGTGAAGTTTCATAAGATTGCTGATGAATACGATCCAACGGACCGTCGTGCGGTACTAGATTACCTCGCTGATGTAGGGTCCCGGGGTGAGATCGCCACTGGCCTCCTCTACCTCGAAGAGACTGGGGTCGACATGCACGGATTCGAGAATACAGTAGATGGACCACTCGTGGAGATTCCGTTCGCTGACCTTTGTCCTGGAAGCAAGGGACTGGAAGAGGTCCAGAAAGAGTGGCGGTGAGTTTTTACTGGTTAAAGATGTTTACAATTCCTGATTTGATGCGGTCCTGGGTACTCGCAGCTTGTGTTTTGTCCAGTGTCCTGACTGGTTGTGTCGGAGATCAATCCTCAGGTCGAGAAATACTCATCGCAGCCCTTGATGCGGCTGCCCGCGACCATGTGGAGAGCGAGTCAGTACCTGGTATTTCAGTTGCTGTGGTCCAGCATGGTGCAACACTTCTTATGAAAGGCTACGGGTACGTCGACTTAGAGTGGAGTGTGCCTACGCCTTCGGATGCGAGCTACGAGATCGGATCCATTACAAAACAATTCACCGCTGCGGCGGTTCTCCTTCTGGCTGAGGAAGGAAAACTAGATCTCGATGCGGACCTAACGGACTATTTGGACTTCAATACGCAGGGCTACAGCGTGCCAGTGCGCCGCCTCTTAGACCATACTTCTGGCATCAAGGGGTACACTGAGATGCCAATCTTCGGAGAGCTGAGTTCATCCAAACTTCCGCGAGATACGCTTGTCCGTATGGTAGAGAATGAGCCCTTCGAGTTCGAACCGGGCACGGCTTTGATATACAACAACTCTGCCTACTTCCTGCTCGGACTCATCATTGAAGAAGTGTCAGGAGGGTCCTATGAGGACTTTATAGAGAGACGACTCTTCGATGCATCGGAGATGAAAGACTCATACTACTGCAGTGAAACTGCGGTGAAGACAAATAGAGCCCACGGCTACGACGTCCCAGAGCCAAATCGTGTGATCAGGAAGCGTTACCTCGATCACACTTGGCCCTACGCGGCGGGATCGCTCTGCTCAACCACTAGCGATCTTGTGGCTTGGAACAGAGCGCTACACGGTGGTGAGTTGCTCAGTGCTTCATCATATAGTGCAATGACTACGCCTGTGCCGCTTGAGGACGGCACAAGGGTTCGTTACGCGATGGGGCTTACGGTCGCAGACCAAGGCGGCCATCGAGTGATTGCGCATGGTGGCGGTATTAATGGCTTCACTTCAGATGGGCGTTATTATCCGGATGACGACCTGATCATAGTAGTTCTACAAAACTCTACGGGCGCTCCTGGTCCGGGGGCGCTGGGTCAAGCTCTCGCACAAACAGTGCTAGGGGACTTCGAGGGCACTGCGGAAGTGCCTTTCACTGGTGATTTAGAGGAGTTAGCAGGAGCCTATGTAGGATCTGCTAGAGGCACACAGCTTTCTGTGATTGCTTCCGTGAATAACGGCAAACTCGAACTCGAGATGGGTCAGGAATCGAAGTTTGAGCCTGATTATAGGGGTGACCTCACCTGGACTCGCGGGTCCCAGGAATTCACCTTCATTCGGCAGGGTGAGCGGATCGTAGAACTTCGCTTTGATAACGTGTCGGGACACTATGTCTTAACACGTGATGGCCTCTAGTTTTCAGTAGGAGAGGACAGCCGTCGCGCCCTAGCGTAGGGACCTCTACTTTTTCGACCATGAGAACCCTACTGCCCGTCATCGTATTAGCTGCCGTTTGGTTCCATCCTCAAACGGTCTCCCCGGTATCCGCTCAGGTTACTTCCAGTGACTTATCGATGTTGGGGCTGATCTTTAGGAATCGCTTTGTTCCGTTTAGTGAGCAGGAGATGCAGCCAGAGCTTCTGGCAGTGCGTGAACGTGTCTCCATCCTTGGGGACGCTGGTGACGATGTAGAGCGCTACAAGGTGATGATTGAAGGCATGGCACGCATGTATCTTGGTGCCTGGGACGAGGGCATAGAAGTGGCCTCAATCCTAGACATAAGTCTGCCAGCAAAACTCTATGAGCCTGGCTCCACTGTGCCTGTCGAAATCGCGTCACTATACGAGCGCGAGACACCTCTGGAGGGCCGGTATGCGGTACAAGTGCGATTTCTGGGCCCAACAGAAGAACCGATATATGGGTCGGATCTCTTGATGCTCGAAGGGCTTACTGCGGTCTCGACTGAAGTCGTTATACCGCGTGAAGCTACTTCAGGTCGTTATCTCGTTGAGTATTCATTATGGGCGGAAGGTGCTTCTGATCCGATCGTGAGGACGTCTAGGTCTATCTATGTCATTGAAGCTTTCGAGGAGCGGGTTACGGCGATGCTGTTCGACAGTCGTCGCCCACAGCTGCGCCGCCAAGTAGGCCGTAGTTCATCCCGGGCACTTGCCAACACAACCCTGCTCTGGCATCTGGATATGTACCAGCGCGGACGACGTGAATGGTTAGCCGGGGCGTATATGGGCTATCCAGTCATCATGAATCAGATTTTTGAGCAAGGCACCCTGATGGTAGAGCCGATGCAGTTTGATAAAGAGATCGGGCTTGCTGAAGGGTTCATCAACGATCTTGGATTAGGACGAGATCCGCTCGCTACGCGTAGTGGAGACATGCGCTTGGCCTACCGGTCTTCAGTCGACAGGGAACTTGTACCGTTTCGTCTGTTTGTGCCTGATGACTACGACAGGAGCCAGAGTTATCCATTGGTTGTCGCACTACATGGCGCGGGTGGGGATGAGAACACCTTCATGGATAGCTTCGATGGCACGCTTAAGAAGAATGCCAGAGATCGTGGCTATATCATTGCTTCGGTAAATGGCCGTGGTCCGTACGGTGGGTACCGCAACGCCAGTGCCCAGGATGTGATCGATGTTCTCGATCTCGTGCAGAGGGTATATCCGATCGACGAGACCAGGACGTACTTGATGGGGCACTCAATGGGAGGTGGAGGGACTGTGCGCATTGGGTTCGAGTATGCAGATCGATTCGCTGCACTCGCACCGATCGCGGGGTACGGATCAGCGGAGGACCTAGCTAAGGCACCTGAAATGCCGCTTTTCCTAGCCCAGGGTGAACTCGATGCGCTTGTACCTGTAGAACGCGCGCGGAACTTTTATCAAGCGGCGCAGGCTCTTGGGATGCAATCCGTGCACTACGTAGAAAACGAGGGCACAGACCACGTTGCGATCGTGGCCGAAGTTATGGACCAGATTTTTGACTGGTTTGACCTACACCATCGTTGAGTTTGAGGTGACGATACGGGCTAGCGTCGGCCTGACATCAACTCCTGTATCTGCCGGACTGCCGCGTCGACCTTCAACTGGATGCCCACTCGTCCGTAAGACACAGATGCCTGTGTTGGGTCACCCCGCACACCGGCACCTTCAAAGCCACCGAATGGCGCTAGTTTCTCTGTCCGTATGTGCTTCGCATTTACATAGAGTAATTGCGATGTGTCCGTGATTCCTGCATGGCTTCCTATGTCTTCCATGGTGTGACCTTGCTCTTGCAGCCATTCCCGGAAGCCATGACCCGAGTAGTAGTCACCGACGAAATGGACACGGGCTGGGCTACCTGACCATTCCTCGTTCAATATTTGAGCGACAGTCTCCATTCCCTGCTGATTTCCTCCACTGTCACCAATGAGAACGATGTCCGTGAAGCCACCACCTGCAAGGCTTCTGGCTGTGTACTCAAGCAGCTTCATGTAATGTTCGTTGGGAAGCGTTATCGTGCCTGCGCGCTGCCGGTTCCCCGTGATGCCCTCAATGTTTCCTTCTGGCACATATGTCACGATTGGGGCGACGAGAGCGTTTCCGACCTCACGTGCGATCCGCTCAGCTGTCTCAGTTATGATGAACTTATGCTTTCCGAGGACCATATGTGGTCCGTTCTGCTCGGTTCCAGCTGTAGCGACGATGATCGTGGTTGTTCCCGCATCAATCTTGTCCGCTACCTCCATCCAGGTCAGTTCATCAAGGAAAACCGTGTTGGGTACCTGTGTGTGAGCGACGGGTACATAGACGAGGAAGGCCCATACTAAGGCTGTAAAGGCAGAGGCGATGTTGCGCACGATGATTCTCCTGCTTGGTTCTGTGGCTAGTTGTACGACAGATAGAGAACGTGCGACTGTGAGCCTGACGCGGCAATCACAAATCGATTCATTCTTTATGGGTTGGGGTTGTTGCTCATAGCCAGCTTAGGGCATCTTGGCCCCACTATGACCGACACTGTGCGCAGACAAGCGTCGCTTGAGCACGACTCATCCAGGGCACTTGCAGGTATCCGCGTGGTCGATCTCACGCAAAATATTGCAGGTCCTCATTGCACGCAGATTCTTGCTGACCTCGGTGCTGACGTCATCAAAGTGGAGCCACCGGCAGGTGATCCTACTCGACAATGGGGCCCACCATTTTGGGAAGGAGAATCACCACTCTTTCTCGCATTTAATCGTAACAAGCGCAGTGTTCTCCTCGACCTGAAATCTGATGACGGGAAGGACGTGCTTGAGCGTCTTGTGGACCGAGCTGACATCTTTGTGCAGGCGTTCCGGGCAGGGGTGATTGATGAGCTTGGTTTCGGATATGAGGAGATCCGCCAGCGCCATCCTGGCATGGTGTACGCGTCGGTTACCGGATACGGATCACGAGGTCCGCTACGAGAGCGTCCGGGCTACGATCCTCTGATACAGGCCTACACCGGCATCATGTCATTGACGGGCTATCCTGAAGGTGATCCAGCGAGAGTTGGAGGTTCAGTCGTCGATGTCGGAACTGGTATTGTTACTGCTCTAGGCATCTTGGCTGCATTACGAGAGAAGGAGCGCACTGGTGAAGGGACTCACGTAGAATCGTCACTGCTCGCAACTTCACTCGGGTGGGTCTCTTATCACATCCAAGGATACCTCGCGAGTGGAGTCATTCCAGGGCGCATGGGTACCGGGATCTCTATGATTGCACCGTACGAAGCGTTTCACACTAGTGACGGCGAGTTGATGATCTCGGCCGGCCACGATGGTATTTTTGAGCGCCTGTGTGAGGCGCTCAAACTCGAGGAGTTAAAGGGTGACGAGCGCTTCACGACAAACCCGTTGCGTGTTGCCAATAGGACGGAGTTACACGGACTTATTGAGGAGCACACGTGTAAGATGACCACAGCCCAGCTTCGGTATCTCCTGGACCAGAATAGAGTACCGAGTGCTCCAATTCATGATATGTCGGAGGTTGTTGAAGAAGAGCAAGTGCATGCGGAAGGCCTCCTTGAGCCTTCTCCACACCCGCGCATATCCGACTACAGGGACATTTCGTTTCCGCTCCGATTTGATGGGCTGCGCCCGATCGCAAGCCGAGTACCACCGTTACACGGGGAGCATAACTCTGAGGTACTAAGGGAACTGGGCTACAGCGAAGACGAGATGCCTGTTTTTGTTCGGGTAGAACCCGCGCCCTAGTAACGCTTATGATCCCCGATCTTGAAGATGTCTTTGAGAGACAAGCTCGGCGCTACGATCGGCCTTTAGGCACATGGGCTGAACTTGAAAAAAAAGCGTTCGGTCAAGCCGTTGGTTCAAACGGCTATACGATCTTGGCTGAAGCAGAAGAGCTAGCGTATTTGTCAGAGGCCAAGGTTGCAGGACCAGTTCTTGATTTGGGGACCGGAAGAGGATGGCCTGGATGGCTTATAGCTGAGCATGCTGAAAGAAATCTTGTGGCAATCGATGTGCCTATGGCAGGGTTACAGCATGCGCGGGAGGCGTTCGCAGCACGAGACCTCTCTCTGCGAACCCAGGTCATTGCCGCTGATGGCATGGCTTTGCCGTTTGCTTCTGAGACCTTCAGCTCGGTTGTTCACACGGACGTATTCTGCTGACTGACTGACAAGCTCTCCGTGTTGAGAGAATGTCATCGGATTCTGAAACCGGGTGGGATGCTAGTCGGGTTATCGATTCACACACCACCATCGTTGACTCCGGCTCAGGAAGAGCGAGCTACAGAGCTAGGACCTTCGCTGGTCTGTGGTTGTGAGTCACCGCAAGAACTCATAGACGAGGCCGGGTTCTCCGGGCCACAGGTTACCGACGTAACCGCCAGGTTTCGACGCACCTGTTCGGCGTGGCTCGCTGCGATGAAGGAATTGGAGACACAGCTACGTCGAGAGCTAGGTGATGAAGACTTTGAGGACGAACTCGATCAAAAAGAGAGCATGCTCACAGGGATCGATGAAGGGTTACTACTTCGGTCACTGATCATCTCGGAGCGTCTTTGACTGGAGTCCAATAAGGACTTTCAGAACAAGATTGCAACCGACTTAAGAAGCTTGCATTTAGGGTACCATCTATGTCAGTTCCATAGTTAGCGTGGCCTGTGCACATGAGAGCAGCCTGCTTCGAGCCCGCTGCTCAAAGGAGATTCCAAGATGGGCGAAAGAATGAAATCGATTCTAGGTGCAGCGGCGGTTGGCGGGATCGTCGCCTATATCGGAACGGAATATCTGTTCTATCCTGCTATCGCAGCCAATCCACCCGATCAAGTCGATGCCCTTGTCTCTTCCCCTTGGGACATTGTTTTGTATGTGCTCATACTGGTCGTGTTCTTTGATGTTTTCGTGCAAAAAGTGGGCAATACTATGGTCATGGCGATGTCATTTGCTACCGCGCAAATTCTGATACTTGATGTCTTCTATGTGCTGAACGGGACTCGGGCAGCATATCCGGCGGTGCTGAGTGCCATCGTACTCCTTGTTTCATGGTATTCAATCGCAAAAGTCTACGACGCATTGGCCTAGAATTTATTCAATCACGATCAAATAGGAGATCAATCAATGGGCGATAGAATCAAGCCTATCCTAGGGGCAGCTGGAATTACCCTGGTACTTAATTACATCGGGGTCACGTATTTCTTTAATCCTCAGGCTGGTACCGAGTTAATAGCCACTCCCCTGAGCTTGGTGGTTGCTGTGGTTGTTTTGGTCCTCTTCTTCGATCACATGACCCAGAAGACCGGTAACCCTATGGTGACTGCGATGACGATAGCGGGCGGTCAGATTCTGATGGTTGATTTTTACTATGTCATTAATGGTACTAGGGATATGGCATCTGCTGCGGTAAGTGCAGTAATCCTGCTAGTCGGGTGGTATGCAGCTGCGACGGTATACCAGAAACTGTCTTAGATTAGGTCGGCTGACATTAGAGTAGCAGAATGTCCAAGAATGGGAGGGGCTCTAGCTGGTGGTTTAGTTGGAGCCCCTTTTTTTGTAGATATGGTGAGCGGTGACGCTTAACAGAATAATCAGGTTGCGTCTCCGATTGTGATTGCTCGGGTAATGATACTAGAACTCAGGCCTGGTTATCGAAGAGTAAGACCCATGAGACCTGCTTCAGTGCCACTCCCGAATGCAAGGACGATGTGCTGGCGTCCGTCGGCCATATAGGTCATCGGAGTACCCGTACCACCCCGCGGCAGTTCAATCGCGTGGATTGTTTGTCCAGTTTCTTTGTCGAGTGCAAGGAGTGCTGGCCCGCCGCTAGCACCGTCTCGTGCGCCATTGTGTCCAATAAAGAGAATGGTTTCAGTCAGCAGGGGCCCCGTAAATCCACCACCACCCAGTGGTCCAGGGTCTGGTATACCGGAATCGATAAGCCGCTGCCGGATCCCGTCACCGAGAGGGATCTGCCAGGTATGATCTCCCGTGTTCATGTCGATTGCTGTCAGCCGCGAATAAGGGGGTTTTAGGCGAGGAATCAACTCTTCTCCGTTGTTAGACTGAGCGCGTCCTCGCATGTAGCGGAAATCAGATCGCTCCGGGTCTCCTGGCACGAGCTGGACATGTATAGCACCCGTCCTTGAGGGGACATACAGCATACCAGTTTGCGGATCGACTGAAGCCCCAAACCAATTTGCACCGCCAAACCATCCGGGAAGGTTGAGTGTTCCTCTCTCCGATGGTGGTTGATAGAGAGGTCCGTGATCGGAACGTTGAAGGATAGCTTCTGCTTCCGCACGGAGTTCGGGTGTGAAATCGATTAAGTCGTCAACGGAAATGCCTTGCCGTTCAAATGGTACCGGACGGGTCGGGAAGGGTTGTGTTGGAGATAGCCTCTCCCCGGGCATGTTTGACGGGGGCACGGGCCGCTCCTCGATTGGCCAGACCGGTTCACCGGTGATTCGGTCGAAGACGAATACGAATCCTTGTTTGGTTAGCTGTGCTACTGCTTTAATCGGTCGGCCGTCCACATTGATATCGAGTAGGATTGGAGCTGCTGGTGGGTCGTAATCCCAAACGCCATGATGTACCATCTGGAAATGCCAGATGTAGCGTCCGGTTGATGCTTCTAGGGCTACCAAGCTTTCGGCAAAGAGGTTATTCCCGAGCCGGTGTCCTCCGTACCAATCGTTCGTTGGAGTACCGATCGGTAGGTAAACCAAGCCCAGTTCTTCATCGGCGCTCATGATCGTCCAAACGTTCGTGTTCCCTGTGTATTCCCAGGAGCCATCTTCCCAGGTGTCGTTTCCGAGTTCGCCTTCCTGGGGTACGGTGTGAAAGATCCAGCGTTGTTCACCAGTCCGGACATCAAAGGCACGGATGTCACCTGGGGGAGCGGTCATGTAGCGTGGCCCGTCGGAGATCGATGATCCAACCACTACAACGTCACCTACCACCAGCGGGGGAGACATAACCCCATAACTGCGTGCCGGGACTGGTCGACGTAACCCCTCCCTTAATCGTATACGACCATTGCTTCCAAAGTCATCGATTGGAGTTCCCGTTATGGCGTCAAGCGCCCAAAGGTGTGAGTCCCCGGTCGCCAGGAAGATCCGGCTATCATCACCCTTCTTCCAATGAGCAACACCACGTGCATTGAAGCCAAGGTTGACCGGACGTCCCGCTTCGTGACTAAGAGGGTCAAAGGCCCAGAGCTGCTCCCCAGAAGCAGCATCAATCGCTGCCAGAAGACTCAGAGAGGTCTGTATGTATAGTACGCCGTCTACCATGAGTGGTGTGGCTTTGAAGGCACCCGGGCGCAGTCGCGGGTTCTCAGCGACCAGTTCGTCGTCAGGGGAATGCCACATCCAGGCGACGCTCACATTTTCTACATTGATTTCGTTGATTTGGCTTAAGGGCGCAAACTTCGTGCTGCCCAGGTCACCCCCGTAGTCAGGCCATTCGCCACCTGGTGCACCTTGTTGAGCTGCAGTGATAGCTGGGAATAGCACGAGGCTTAGAAGTAGAGGTAGAGATGGTAAGCCCTGCACTTTGATCTTCATGATCAGCGCCCTCGAGTATCTACTGTATAATCCAAGCTCACTGTGATTTGTTCTGCTGGTGATCCAAGCAAGAGGTTAGTTCTACAGGGCTGTAAAACTTACCCAGGAGCATCCTGTGCTGGAAAAACCCGTCAACATCTTGCAGCACCTCTCCCGCGTGCTTCAGCCCCGTCGTCTGGTGCCCCGGTACCTGATGACCCCATAAAGAACTTTCTTCCGTCAGGGAAAGTGACATCTCGTCCGTTGGCCCGCTTGAGCCTGCGGTCCTTCGTTTGGTAGCCATCCACGACCAGCTCGGTCCCAATCGGTAGACATTCACGACGTAGGCCGCGCCTCACCAGGACGTTCGGCGTGCCACCTTCAACCATCCATACTTCCTTCTCTGATCCTGCTGGCACAATTGTGTCGGTCCCAGCCACCATCATCGACACCTCAAGATGAATCCAAGAGTGAGGGTTCACCCATTCGAGCCTAACGATGTTGCCTTGTATCCGAAGCGGAGCATTCGCATCGAACTCTGCCCCAAAGGCGTGGTGTGCAACAGCCGGCACTGTGTACAGGAGTAGTGCTAGTGCGCCAATAGCTAGGGTCCCGTACGTCAATCTTGATCTCATGTTACTCACCTCTGTTCAAATTGGTTGCCTTCACGTTGTCGTTCTTGATATTGCGCCCCACTCAGGATGTTTGTGAGAGCATAGTTTCCTTCGTGGCATGAATACTCGTAAAGCAGATCGTCGAATGCCCGAAACGGAATCTCACCACCCCATGGTTCCGTATATGTTGTCGGGTCATCGACGGTGAATTCATACAGGATCGTCTCTTCATCAGCTCGCGTGAACCGCTCTATCACTTTCAGGTGCTCTGAAGGTGGAATACCCCGGAAGGTTTGGAGTGGATAGATGTTGGTCGTCTCAACCACCAGTGTGTCACCGTTCCCAACGGCCCCACGAGTCACCCATCCATGGGCGCACGTAAGCAGCCAGTGGATTCGGTTCACCGAGGCGAATGATCCGGACATCATGGACCATTTCTGTAAGGATCATGATATGGTCTGTGGTCTGCACGATCGTGTAGTTGTTGTTGTAAAAACTGTTAGGGATCATCGGAGGTCCAGCGCTGGACCCAAATGACATGATACGGCGTTCGCCAAGCGGCCTGTTCTCCGGGTTGTCATATGTGCCGAATTGGCGCCTGAATGCCCTATAATCTGTTATCCGTTGCTCACCTGTTTTGGTAAATGGAGGCCTACGACCGTCCGGTGGATGCGTTAGAAGTGAGCTTCTGGGCTCTCCATGTACGATTGCTACTCGGTCGCCCCGATCTATATAGACGTTGTTGTAGCCGCCAGTCGAACGGGCAGTCCTAGGTGGTGGCCGACTCGGGTCACTTGCTTGCGCCCCTCTTTCCACGCGGGCCTCTGCTCTGCCTTCAAGGGTCGCAACCTGATCCCAACTGAAGACAGGACTCTGGTCTTCTGCACGCTCGAACGGAGTAATCGTTTTGTTTGTCCAGTTGCCTTGGAGGTCTGGATGACCATCCGGTGTTCTGGGCATTACCCATTGCTCAGTTTCTTGAGGATCTACCTGTCCGGCTGACTGTGCGCAGAGTCCAGAGAATGCCATGGTAACCAGTAGCACTAGGAAAGATGCTGGATATCGAACACTCATTTGCTACCCCCTTAGGCTCTCTGGATAAAGCCTTGGCCAGTTCAGTGAATCTAGCGCACCGAAGAGACTCCAATGAGCCAATATGAGGTGAATCCCCCTCGGTAAGCCAGTCATTTTGGGGTTCTTGGACTCTAGAGTATGGAGTATGGGGTTCTCACACGTCTCTATTTGGCGGATACCTTGCCATACGCTTCTGTCTTGGGTATTGATCGGTACTATGCCAAACTCATTTTTTATAATGATTGGCATGCTGAGTTTTGCCCGACGGGAGGCCCTTATATGCTCAGAGTGGTTCCTACAAGTGTCGTTAGAATCGCCCGGTTGATTGCACTAGCATTTATTGCCCAGGCTATGGTCGGGCCATTAGATGCTCAAGATGCACAGGGTGTGAGAGTCGTCGTCGCCGATCAGATTCCAGCGGTAACACACGACGCACCTACGTTTTATGCCGACGTCCTACCGATCCTGCATGAGAACTGTGTTTCATGCCACCAGCCTGCTGGATTGAACATGGGAGGGAACGTGGCACCGTTCTCTCTGATGACCTATGAAGATGCGCGCCCGCGGGCCCGCAGAATCGCGAGCGCCATAAGGGAAGGTCGCATGCCGCCTTGGTCTGCGGCAGAATGGCAACACGGGATGTTCAAGGGCGACCGTTACCTGGAAGATGATGAGAAAACAACGCTGATCGCTTGGGCAGAGGAAGGCGCGAGTGCTGGGGATCCTGAAGATGCGCCCCCGGTGCCCGAAGCTGTGTTATCTGCATCTATAGGTGCGAACGATTGGTTCCTGGGTGAACCGGATCTGGTACTAGAATTCGATGAGCAGTACTGCATGGATGACGATGTTCGCGATATATATGTGAATATCCCCGTTCAGCTTACGGAGGACATGCTACCGGAAGATCGATGGATTCAATCGATCGAATATCGTAACGGACCTGCAGTGCATCACATCATAGGTGGTGTCGGAGGCTTGGTTCCCGGAGCTAAGCCGAGAATTTATGAAGAGGGCTATGGTCGACTACTTCGTTCGGGGCCACGGGAGATCATGTTCAACATGCACTACAATAAGGAGCCTGGGCCCGGAACCGCTGTGTGCAGCAATATCAAAGCAGGCATTACGTTCAAAAAAGATGGGGATGTAATTCGCCATGTTACCGGTGGTGACCAACTCTGGATGAATCCGGCTTCACTCTTGATACCAGCTGGGGACCCGAGCTACTCCAAATCCATTGAATATGAATTTGAAGAAGACGTAGAGATTTTGAGCTTTATGCCGCACATGCATCTGCGTGGGAAGGCTGCTTTGTACGAGATCACATATCCTGACGGGCGACATGAGACCCTTCTCCATGTTCCTAAGTACGAGTTCAACTGGCAGCACTCGTACGCGTTTAGGGAGCCTGTTTTTGCACCCAAGGGTTCGGCGCTCCGATTCACGCTTTGGTGGGATAATTCAGAGGATAATCCAAACAACCCTGATCCGAGTGTTGATGTCCGCTGGGGACGCCCCACACATGCTGAAATGTCGCAGGGTTATATGAACTTCCAGACTCTGGATGAGAGGCATATTGTGGTAGGGGATCCATTACCTGAGGATCTTAGATCTGGATCAGACGAGGATCCTAGGAGTCGTGTGCGCGGACGGTAACATTACCTAACGCAAATGAAGTTCAGGGCGCCGGCCTCCTCATTGGAGTCGGCGCCCTGACTATTTTATGGACTTAGACGACAAAGCATGGCCATAGATTCTGGAGCCGTAATTGACCGCTGTTCTTGGACTACGTCTGGAAGTGCAAACAATAGCTCGCAAGCCAGGATCAAGTTTTCCAGTGCAAGGCTAGTGTCGGAGTGTTCCGGACCGAGCTCGGCTCTCCTGATATCCAGAGACCGCCGATAGAGTGGGACCGCTTCAGCGTACCGCCTCTGGTGGTGGTAGAGCGAAGCTAGGTTGATCAGGATATTAGCGACGTCTGGGTGACTCGAGCCTAGCACTGCCTCCCTGATCGCTAATACGCGTTCGTAGACTGGCCTGGCCTCTGCATATCGGCCCAGATCGTCATAGAGCATACCCAGATTGCTCAGGACGTGGGCCACTTCTAAGTGATTTGGCCCTAGCACAATTTCGTCGATTGCTAGGGCTCGCTCATATAGTGGTTCCGCTTCGTCATAACGGGACTGCATCGCATAGAAGAAAGCCAGATTATTCATCGCGAATGCCACATCCGGGTGGGCCGGGCCCAGGGTGGATTCCCTAATTGCCAGGGCCCGCTCGTATAGCGGCTCCGCTTCGTCATAACGGGACTGGACTCCGTAGGTGAAAGCTAAGCTGTTCAGTGTGAGCGCTACTTCCAAATGCTGAGGACCGAGCACTGTTTCACGGATAATAAGCGCCCGCCGCAGGAGTGGTTCCGCTTCTTCATAGCGATCTTGAGCATTGTAGATGAAGCCCAGATTGTGCAGGGTAAGCGCTACGTCCGGGTGGTCCAGCCCGAGGGCTTTTTCGCGAATATCAAGTGTCTGCCAGAGTCTGGTCTCCGCTTCGTCGTGGAGGCCCTGGTCGGCTAATAAGGTTGCCTCGTCGAAGAGCCTATGAGCGATAGCGAGGATCGAATCAGTGGGGACTGCTTGACTGTGAAGCGTACCCGAGATCTGAACAAGCGGAAGGCCAAGGCAGAAGGCCAAAGTCAAGATCAAGGCTCGCGGCAGTGGTGTCACTGTTTGATACCGCTTAACAAGTAGTTCGCCAGGAAATGCCCGTCACATCAACTATTCAATGATTGTCACCATCGCTCACGGGCACTGTGTTAGCAGATTTCATGTAGGTATCCCACCACCGGAGTTCATTTACCATCCGATGCACGTTATTCCAGTGCCCCCGAATGCCGTGTGCCATGCCTTCATAGATGATGAGCTTGGTGGGCACGCGTTGTTTTTTTAGAGATGTGTATAACTGGATCGAGCCTTCTAGAGGTACCCGGTAGTCCTCCTCACCATGAACAAACAGAGTTGCTGCCTGCACTCCGCCCGAGTTCAGATAGGCGGATTGCTTGATCATGATCTCACGAGCCTCTGGGTCCCAGGGTGGACCTAGGAATTCCAGTTCCTTGGTACGAGCGACGTCTGAAAGCGCGTAGTTACTGGTCCAATTGGAAGCTCCAGCACCGGATATAGCTGCCTCAAACCGGTCTGGATATCTAGTGATCAACCAGTTGGTCAGGATGCCACCATACGAGTGACCGGTGGTCCCTACGTGTTCCCGGTCAATTGGGTATCGAGTGATGAGATGGTCGATGCCTGAGAGTACATCTTCTCCGTCATTCGTGCCCCATGCTCCCCAGGTCCCCCACTTGAATGCGTCTCCGTAGCCTGTTGAGCTACGGAAATTAGGCAGAAAGACAAAGTATCCATTCGCTGCAAAGAGCATATTCTTGAAGTTGAATCCATATCCTGACGCGGAATGTGGACCTCCATGGTTCACGACAATCAGTGGGTATCGCCCCTGTGGATCGTAGCCGAATGGGTATAAAAGAAACCCCTCGACCGGTGTGCCATCGTAACTCTTGTAGAGGATCTGCTCTGATGGGTGGGTTGCAACCTCAACTTCTGTGAAAAAGTCAGCGTGGATATCGGTGAGCCGTTTCTCGTTCCCGCCATCGATGTCAGCAACATATATGTCTGAAGGCCTCTCAAATTCTCCGACAGTGTAGGTCATCCGTTGGAAAGATTCATCAATGTCGAGGCCATTGATTCGTCGATGTCCAGTCGTGACCTGTTCTACATCTCCGCCGTTCGGAGAGACGCGGAAGAGGTGCCTGGCTCCTCCGATTCCGGTAACGAAGTAGATGTACTGACTGTCTGGCGACCACATCGGATTGCCCGGGTCGAGGTCCCAGTCTTCAGTGAGGTTCAGCGGCTCACCACCATCGGCTGGTTGGACATACAAGTCTCTTGGCCCACCGTGCTTCAACTTTCGATCAATGATCATGTTGGTACCGAAGGCGCGCGTATAAGAGATCCATCGTCCATCCGGTGAGAACCCAGCACTCGAGTACGTATAGCCGTCGTTGGTGAGGCGAGTCAGCTCACCCTCGAAAGTGAGCAAGAAAAGATCTGAACGGCCGTAGGCAAGTTCATCAAGAACGGCTTCATCAGCTGTAAAGAGGAGCCCATTGCCATCAGGTCTCCATCGCAGGTTGCTTGGTCGTAACCCCAGCTGCGTAAGCTGTCGTGGTCTCTCGCTGCCCTCTGTGGCTGCGATAAAGATCTCGGTTAGTGCCTGTTCGCTTGCATCAGGGAGAGGGAATCTCTGACCGTCCCTCCGGAATGGATACCAGTCGAAAGCATCCCCTCTGAACCTTTCCTCATGTCGGCGTTCAAACTCTGATAGATTGGATTCTGGGAGCTCAGGCTTGGGCATATCTTGTGTGAGTGCTGTCCACTGCCCATCCGGGCTCTGCACACCTGGAGAAGCGACACTCTCATCCCTTACTGCAGGCCCGTCTGGTCGTTCAGGATCAGTGAGCCAGACGGCATCTTGGTGACTGAACCTCAAATGCCCATCATCGGACCACCGAGGATTGGAAACATTCTGGCCATTGTGTTGCACCCTTACGGGTATCCCGGATCCGTCCGATCGCACCACCCATGACTCGGTTGTGGTCCCATTTGTCTCTTCAATACGTTGAGATACCGTGAATGTGATCCAATCGCCTGATGGGGAGATCATCGGAGACCCGACGCTCTTTATCCTATAATAGTCCTCAAGCGTTAGCTGGCGTCCCATTTGAGCAGAAATGGGAACCGGTGTGAGGATTACTAAACACATAAAAAAGACAGTGCGAAGCATGGTCATCTCCAGCTTATTGTCATGTATTCTTAGGTTCTAACGCCGACTTCTGTTTGTGGTGAGGTATTCCAGAACGCTTTGCTTCGACCCACGTTGATGACTCCGATTTTCACTGCCGAGAATAGCCCCTGAAGGCCCAATCGGCGATCCTTCGGTGATTGTTTACCGCATGGGAGAAAAGTCTGTTGGGTCTAGAAAGACTCTTTCTAGACCTGTAATTAGCCGGCCATCCTTTTGTGATTCTTCAGCAACGCTTTGCCACTCTGGATCGCTTGAAAAATCGCGCCAACTTTGCTCGGCTGCCTCCCGCGAAGGGTGTGCTAGCACGTAGATCAGGGTGTTGGCTGAGAGCGGCTCATCCTGTGGGGTCCAGTAACCAACATTCGTCATACCATGTTTTTCGAAGATTCTGAGAGTGTGGTCCCTGAATCGGGCGAGCAGATCGTCGAACTTTCCTTCTGCTGCTGTATATGTTCTTAGCTCAAACACTTGATCCACTTCTGGACCTGCACTTGCCTCTTCGCTAACGGATATAGAGTTACCGCTCATGCAGCCTGAGCTGCCGATAGTTGTAATCAAGGAGAAAAATAGAAGTCGCTTGCCAGTCATTCTTCTGTTCCTTTGCCGTGGCATAACCGTCCACGACTTCGAGCGATCTTAACCTTTACTTTCTACGTCGATTTCTAGCTCCTAGGGGTCTCGAGAGCAAGCTTCTGCACAGAAAGCAAACGGGAGAGCCCATCCCTGGACTCCCCCGTTTTTGTAAATCGTTACTGTCGAACCCTTTCCCAAATCGGGACGGCCGGATTCGAACCGGCGACCCCCTGAACCCCATTCAGGTGCGCTACCGGGCTGCGCCACGTCCCGAGGGGTGGGAAAGGTAAAGCTCGTTGGGGGGTTGTCTCAACCGGGTTCCGCTTCTTGTTGGACGAGCCTAGGGGTGCAAAAAAACGGGTTGACCTCTTATCTGCGGCCCGACTAACTTCTTTCCCGCTATTGCGGGGTGGAGCAGTCTGGTAGCTCGTCGGGCTCATAACCCGAAGGTCGCGGGTTCGAATCCCGCCCCCGCTATTTGCTTTTGAAGCGTCGCCCCACAACGGTGTTTCCCACGTTAAGATGACCCGAGGATTGCACGATGCAGACATGGAGGTTTTGGACGGTCACTGATACATGGAGCCCGCGATGGCGGGCGGGGCCGGGGAGCCGTCTTTAGCTTAGGCCCTCTCCGAAAAAGCCCCCGTCCGCGCTTAACTTGGCTCGGACGGGTTTTTTTATGGAGGCCAGGTAGCTCAGTTGGTAGAGCACATGACTGAAAATCATGGT
>CEWR01024241.1_pt1 | contig 20957 bp, 16 predicted proteins | sample 356321 | NCBI WGS metagenome assembly CEWR01 (sample SAMEA2621551, study PRJEB7988) | marine metagenome | biome: marine biome (ENVO:00000447); feature: mesopelagic zone (ENVO:00000213); material: "saline water (ENVO:00002010), including plankton (ENVO:xxxxxxxx)" | depth 790 m
TAAATTAGGTTTCAACTATTTAAGAAATCAAAATGGAATTAGTACCGCAACATTCCAAGAGGGAGAAATACCAGCAGACCAAACAGGATTATTTTTTCAAACCAGAGCTTTAGAATATGAACAAAATGCTTTGAGTAGTTATCAATCAAAAGGAGAGCATTATTTTGAAGGGCTTAAGAAATTAAAGGTAGATTGGATGTGGGCATGGTCTGAGTCTAGTCAAAAACAGCCCGATTTACGGTACTTTTCTAACGATTATATCATAGAGGCAGATTCAAATAATTATAACATTCAAGCATCAATATACCCAGTACCAACAAGGTTTTATAGAGACTTAAGCCAAACAACTGGTGACGGAAAAGTAAATTTTGAGTTTAATATAAAAGAAAAAGAAGGAAAAAATTCAAAAATAAAATTTGGTAGTGCTTTCTTAATTCAAGAGCGTGTTTTAACAGAAAACCGATACAACTATAGAACCCAAGGTAATTTAAATTACACTGGAAGTGTTGCCGATTATCTAAATAACAACAATATGAATTTACCAACAGCAGGAAACCCTGTTACTGATTATTTATATATTGAGGAAGCAACAGAAAGACGCAATAGCTACGGTGCTGATCAAGAAATATTTGCAGGGTATTTAATGGCTGATATTTGGGCTACTAAAAAATTAAGAATGGTTGGTGGTGCAAGATTAGAAACTACAAACATAATAGTTAGAAGCTATGACCAATCGCAAGAACTAGGAGAATTAAAAGAAACAGATATTTTACCTGCACTAAACACATCTTATGCTTTAACAGAAAAGACTAATATCAGAGCCTCTTTATCTAGAACATTAGCAAGACCAACTTTTAGAGAGATAGCGCCATTTGCTACTTATGATTTTTCTACCAATTGGACTATTGTAGGAAATCCAGATTTAGAAAGAACCTTGGTAGATAACATTGATTTTAGAGTTGAAACATACCCCAACTTTGGAGAAATAATTTCTGTAGGAGGTTTTTATAAGTCATTCACCAACCCTATAGAATTAGTATTTAACACACAAGCACAAAACGATGAGTTAACTTGGAGAAACATTGATAAAGCCACCGTTTATGGTGCAGAGTTTGAAATTAAAAAGAACCTTTCCTTTATTTCTGATACAGCAAACACGTTTACTGTTGGGGCTAACTTTACTTATGTTTTCTCTGAAGTTGGAATTGATGAGCAAGAGTTAGACTTAATAAAGGCAAATGATGAAAATGCTGATGAAACAAGAAGAATGTTTGGACAGTCGCCATATATCGTTAACTTCTTTTTAGGATACAATAACGACACTATAGGCCTTTCTGCCAACTTAAGCTACAATGTTTCGGGCGCAAAAATTGCAGTTGTTGTGGTTGGAGCTACACCAAATGTATACCAAAAACCAGTGCATCAATTAGATTTTAACATCACTAAAAGAATAGGGAAAAAATTTAGTTTAAAATTTAAAGCTCAAAACATTCTTAATCCTATCATTAAAAAAGCCTACGACTATAAAGAGCAAGAATACATCTTTAACTCATACAGAAGAGGGGCAACATTTAGCCTAGGTCTTAAATATTTAATTGGATAGTCTTTAAAATATGTCGATTAACGCTAAAGAATATGAGGAAAGCTTACAAAGTGCAAAGCTAGTACAGCAAGGACTCTTACCTAAGAAAAGACACTTTAATCGACTCTTTACCGATTCTTTTGTTTTTTACAGTCCTCAATATATTATTTCTGGAGATTTTTACTGGTTAGGAGAAAAGCATGGTTTAAAATACCTTGTAGTTGGTGATTGTACGGGACATGGAGTTTCTGCTGCATTACTATCAGTTTTAGCACTTAATTTGTTTGAGTATACGATTATGAACAAAAAGATAAAAAGAACCCACAAGATATTACAGGAGGTTGATAAAAGATTTGTTGAAAGCTTTAAAGCTGCGCAACTAAAAAACTATGACACTCCCTGGATAGACCTTTCTATTATTTGTATAAATGATGCAGAAAATAAGCTTTACTTTTCTTCAGCCAATAGGAAACTTCTAATTGTAGATAAAGACCAGAATTCAACTATTCTTAAAGGCTCAAAATACCCTGTAGGTGGTTGGCAAGTTGAAAAGAACAGAACGTTTGAATCACAAACTATTAGCTACTCTAAAGGAGATCAGCTATATTTAGGTTCAGATGGTTTTCAGGATCAAATTGGAGGTCCCAAGGATAAAAAATACAAATCAAAAAAATTGCACAACTTCTTAATTTCAAATAGTTACTCCGTATTAAACACCCAAAAAGAGAAGATCGAAGCAGAGTTTAATGGATGGAAGCTAAATAACAGTCAAACAGATGATGTTTGTATTGTAGGTATTAAATTATAGTTCAAGAAAATTTTGCTATTTATGCCAACTGATAACCAACTCCTTTAACAGTTTTAATTGTTTGTTCGCCTATCTTTTCTCTTATTTTTCTGATATGAACATCAATTATTCTATCGTTACTACTGGCCTCTTTTTGCCAGATACTTTTGTAAATTTCTTTTCTAGTAAAAACCTTTTGAGGATTCGTTAATAACAAATAGAGCATTTCAAATTCTTTACGTGGTAAAGTAACCTCTTCGTTTTCTTTATTTATTATATACCGACTCCTATCAATCTTTAATCCTTTATATGAAAGAATTTGAGGAATAGAACTAATAGCAGTTTGTAACTTCCGCTTTAATAATGCATGAACTCTCCGCTGTAAAATTCTGGGATTAATTGGTCTAACAATATAATCATGAGCCCCAGCCTTAAATGCTTCTATCTGAATATAGTCATCACTAGCTTCAGAAAAAAGAACAACAAAACCTGTTAATGCAGCCTCTGAGGTTAAACGATAACACAGCTCAATCCCATCAGTATTAATGATGTCTAAATCTAATAGAACAATGTCTGGATTATATTTATAAAGCTCATTAATTTGTGTCTCTCCTGCGGTAGAGTAAACAAAAACCTCTGCACCTTCATTTCTGAAGGTCTTTGTTGTGTTGTCAAGCAATTCTTTATTGCTACTAAATATACTAATTCTTGATGCCATTTCTATTTATAAAATTAATAGAACCAACAGCAGAAAGGGTTAACTTAAAGTTAAGCTAAGTTTAATATTCTTTTTTATTAACGATTTGTCCTTTTTCATCCCACATAATCCAAGTACCAACTTTCTGTCCTTTTAAATAGTTCATTAAATAACGTTTAACACCTCTCTCGTCCCAAATTTGCCACTCCCCATTCTTCTTTCCATTTGCATAAAAAGCTTCAGCCAGCTTAGTACCTTTTTGAGACCATCTTACCCATTTGCCGTTTTTCTTGCCATCCTCAAAAGCACCTTGCTCCATAATTTCGCCAGAAAAGTAATAGAACTCTACCTTGCCATTTTCAACACCATTTTTAACACCGTAAACCGCTTCTTTTTCGCCATTATCATAATAGGAAATGTAAGCTCCAGTATACTTTTTTAAAGATTTTGCGTTAACATAAACGCCTTCTTTTTTAATTATTTGTTGTCCAAACCCAAAAGCAGACACCAAAAAAAACACTACTAAAACTATTGTTCTTAATCTCATATAAACTATTTTATCCAAAAAAAATCCCCTGCGGTTACAGGGGATTTAAAAATTATACCTCTTTCTTATTTCTCATTTAACTCAACAGTAACCTTTTCGTTACTCTTTGTGTTCAAAACAACTTCTTTGTTTTTATATGCAATTAAACTAAAAGCAATAATATGCTCTCCCTCAATAACATTGTTTATTGTAAAATTGCCATCAAAATCAGTATAAACAGTCGTTTCTTTACCATCTAACCACACTTTAACCCCAGTTAAGCTTTCTTGTGCGTCAACTACATTACCGCTAATAGAACACATTTTTAATTCCTTATCACCCTTGTTATTGTTAGCAAATGCTAATGTAAAAGTAAATAGTGCTATAATCGTTACAATTGTTTTCATCTTTAATTTGTTTTTATTTATGATACAAAGTAATGGCTTTAAAACAAGAGAAACGTAAAACTAATTTTACGCTTCTGTTATGCTATTGTTAAGCAACATTAACTTAAAGTTATGTTCAATGATATGTATACTCATCTGCTAATTGGGGTTTATTGAAACGACCCTTTTTAAAAAGATTAAGAATATATATAAAGCTCTAATTTTTAAAAATAAAAATACTGTTAACATATCCTTTTTAACAAACAGAAAAATATAAAAAAGCCGAAGAGATAAATTCTCTTCGTCTTTTTTGCCTTTAAATTATTCTAATGCTCTCCAGTAATTCCTTCCGTTACATTGATTACGTGATCTCCAACTTTTTCTAAAGAATTAAACAAGTCAGCATAAATAGCAGCACTTTTAAAGTTATAATAACCTTTCTCTACACTTGCAAAATGCTCTTTTCTTAACGTTTTTCTAAACTTATTCAATGCATCTTCTTGTTCTTGTGCTTTAAGCATAGATACTCCACCATAACTTCCTTCAAGATTTCCACACATTGTAGTTAAATTCAACTCAACTAAATCAAACATGTCCAAAATATTCTTTCTCTGTTCAGGAGTAAAATACACCTTGCCCTCAATCTTACGTTCTAATCCTTTTGACATTTGATAATAGATATCGCCAATACGCTCTAAATCTCCAACAATACTTAACATCCCTCTTACTTTTATAGATGAGTTTTCACTCATTTCGCCCTGAGAAACTTTGGTTAAATAGTCCGCTACATCTTGTTCTATTCTATCAGTAATGTCTTCGTATTTTTTAACTCTAGCCAAAGTTTTGCTAACCTCTTTGTTTTCTAAATTCTCCGCAACTAAGCTTCGCACAAAACCATTCATCTTTTTTACAACATCTCCAAATTTAGACACCTCTTTTTGCGCTTCAAATAAAGACATCTCAGGTGTTGACATCATTCCTGAGTTAATATATTCTAAATGATACTCTTCATCTGCGTCTCCTTTAGATTTAACAGACTTAATAGCCAACTTAACTAATATTGGAACAAACCAAATCATAATTAAAACATTTACCAAGTTAAAAGCAGTATGGAAAATTGCTAATCCCATCGGTGCACCTTCGGCAGTCATTGGGTCTGGAGAACCTAACAAATTAATTGCTATAGATCTTACTCCATCTAAAGCAGGGGTAAACGAAATTAAAAGAACTGCCCACGTAACACCTACAATATTAAACATAGAGTGAATTCTTGCTGATCTTTTGGCGTGAACGTTTGCAGGTAAAGATGCTAACTCTGCAGTTATTGTAGTTCCAATATTTTCACCTAAAATCATTGCAGCTGCAACTTCAAAAGGAATAATACCACTAAAACAAAGCGTTTGAGTTAGCGCCATAGATGCACTTGAAGATTGAACGACAATTGTTAAAATTGTTCCAACAATAATAAAAAATATGTTACTTAAAAACCCGCTATCAGCATACGCTCCTAAAAAATTTAAGATTTCTGGATTATTCTTCACATCAGGCACTGCGTGCTTCAATTCAGATAGTCCCCAAAACAGAATAGCAAAACCAACAATAAATTGCCCAATATACTTTATTTTATTTTTTCTCATAAATAACATTGGAACTCCAATAGCTAATAAAGGAAGTGCCATTGCCGCAATTTTTACTTTGAACCCTAAAACAGCAACTAACCAACCTGTAATAGTTGTTCCAATATTTGCTCCTAACATTATACCTGCAGACTCTACTAAAGAAAGTAAACCCGCATTTACAAAACTTACAGCCATTACAGTACTTGCAGAAGAAGACTGTACCAGACAGGTAACTAAAAATCCAGTTAAAACACCTAAATATCTATTCTTTGTCATAGTAGAAAGTATTCTTCTCATACTACTACCAGCGGCCATCTGAATACCTTCACTCATTATTTTCATCCCGTAAATGAAAAAACCAAGAGCTCCAATTAATTTTAATGCATCAATAAATCCAAAATCCATTTTTCTTTGTTTTAATTTTTAGCAAAAATATTGCAGTTTTGTTATTTCCAAATAAAATCAATGTTAAGTAATTGTTAAGTATTCCATTATTAACTTTAGAATTAAGCTATACTTTTTTGATTTTGTATCCATTTAGCTACTCTCTTAAAAGAGTCTTTGTATATTTGTAAAAATGAGAATTATCAAAATAGTTGCAATTACATTGATGTTTGTTCTAATAGTTCCAACAATTATTTCTGCTATTTCATCTTTTTACAATGTTGATTGTGATCTAATATCTTGCGAAAAACCAACAGAAGAAGAGAAAGAAGAAAACAAATCAGAAAAAGATATCGATGATTTAGAAGAATATATCCTAAATCAAGGGGAATATTACTCTGAATATAAGAATAGTTTTTTTTCATATTCTTTCAGTGGCAAACACTTTATTGACATTGTTTCGGATGTTATCACACCCCCTCCAGAGTTCGGATAAAGAACTCCAAAAACTTAATTCTCCCTATTTGTGCAAATCTCCATTTGTTGATATTCAACAAAAAAATAATAATATATAATGAAAAAATTATTCAACTTCAAACACTTCAAGGGTGATCTTTTTGGAGGTCTCACTGCAGGAATTGTTGCTCTACCATTAGCCTTAGCTTTTGGAGTAAGTTCTGGATTAGGACCAAGTGCAGGTCTATACGGAGCAATATTTGTCAGTTTCTTTGCTGCTTTATTTGGCGGAACAAGTACTCAAATATCTGGTCCAACAGCTCCAATGACAGCAGTTAGTATGGTCGTAATTGCAGGTTTTATTGCTTTAAATGATGGTGACATTGAAAAAGCGCTACCAGGAATATTAATCATATTCTTACTTGCAGGATTAATGCAAATTGGTTTAGGATTTTTAAAGTTAGGAACCTATATAAAATACATTCCTAGCCCAGTAGTTTCTGGATTTATGACTGCAATTGGCGTAATTATTTTGATTACTCAAATACTACCCTCTGTTGGATATTATCCTAAAGATGATGAAGCTTATGTGAGTAAATTTAAACCTCATGCAGAAGAGGTTATTTTAGAAAAAATTCTGATAGAAGAAGAGGGAGAGGGTATTTTGGTTTTAGAAAACTTTGAAGAAACGATAAATAGAGCAAGCAAAATAACTGAAGAGCAAATATTAAGAGAATCTAAAACTTTAGCAGGGAAAGAGTCTGGTGGTGTTTTAGGAACACTTAAAGTTTTACCAAGAGCTCTGCAAAACATTAATTGGTTAGAATTGTGTTTAGCATTTTCCACTATAGTTATTATTTATGGATTTAAAAAAATTACAACAGCCATCCCAAGTACACTTGTTGCATTAATTATTGTTTCTGGAGTCGCCTATATGTTAGGCTTAGGCTACATGCCAATTCAAGAAATTCCAAGCGGATTACCAATGGTCAATTTTGGCATATTCTCAGAATTTAACTTAGGAAGTATTACTCCATATATTTTTACAGCACTTACTTTAGCTTTATTAGGAGCTATTGACTCTCTATTAACTTCTGTTGTTGCTGATAATATGACTAAAACAAAACATAACCCAAACAAAGAGTTAATTGGACAAGGAATAGGTAACTCAATTGCAGCATTATTTGGCGGTATTCCTGGTGCTGGAGCAACAATTAGAACCGTTGTAAATATTAAAGCAGGAGGAAAAACTAGATTATCTGGAATGATGGCTGGTATTTTCTTGTTGGTTATATTACTACTACTTGGTCCTATAGCCTCTCAAATACCTGCAGCAGTTTTGGCTGGAATTTTAGTAACTGTAGGAATTGGAGTTATGGATTGGAAAGGACTAAAAGCAATTCCAAATCTTCCAAGAACTGAAGTTTTGATTATGATTGTAGTACTGGTTTTATCTTCAATATGGAATCTTGTTTATGCTGTAGGAATAGGACTTGTACTTGCATCATTAACCTTTATGAAAGAAATTTCAGACTTGACACTAAAAGGATCTAATATATCAACACTAAATAATTTTAAGGAGTTAGCTGATGAAATGGGTGTTCCAGAAAAATTAAGAGAAAAGGTTGTTGTTAAAGAAATAAGCGGACCTTTATTTTTTGGTTCTACAAGTGATTTTCAAGTAATGTCTAAACAAATTCCAAATACAGCATCTGTAGTTATCATGAAAATGGGAGATGTAACCTACATGGATCAATCAGGTGTTTTTGCTATGGAAGATGTTCTAATTGACTTATGCGCAAACAGCAAAAAAGTCTTATTAGTTGACCTGCTAGAACAGCCAGAATATATGATGGGAAAATTAGGAATAATTCCAGATCTTATATCTAAAGACCAGATTTTTGAAACAAAAAAAGATTGTTTAACCTGGATAAAAAACAATATTAATAATACTATTAAATAATACTACATGGAAACATTAACAAAAGATATTCAAAATAACATAACACCTTCAGAAGCAATTGAAAGATTAAAGATCGGAAATAAAAGATATGTTTCTGGGTCAATGTTAAATAGAAACTATAGCGAACAAGTTAAAATTACTGCAGGTGGACAAGCTCCATATGCTGTTGTTTTGGGATGTATTGATTCGAGAGCGCCAATAGAACTTATTTTTGACCAAGGTGTTGGAGATATCTTTGGAACAAGAGTGGCAGGAAACATTATTAACGAAGATGTTTTAGGATCATTAGAATATTCTTGTAAAGCTGCTGGTTCTAAATTAGTTGTTGTTTTAGGTCACACTAAATGTGGAGCTGTAACATCAGCTTGTAATAATGTTGAATTAGGAAATATAACAGCATTATTAGCTAAAATTAAACCCGCAGTTAATGCTATTGGTGGAGAAATGACTCCTGATAATATTGAAACTATAGCGATAAAGAATGTTGAACTTTCTTTAGAAAGAATAAGAAAAGAAAGTTCAATTTTAAATGAAATGGAACAAAGTGGCGAAATTAAAATAGTTGGTGCTTCTTACTCAGTTGAAAATGGAGAAGTTACTTTCTTATAAGAAATGCTAATAAACAAAAAGACCAGCAAAATTTGCTGGTCTTTTTCTAGTTTTTTTACTTTGTTAGAAGTGCAAGTCAAATTGTAATCTGAAAATTAATTGACTGTCAGGACTATCTTCAATAGTAGAGTAAGTAACATCAGATTGCACTTTTAATTTGTGTCCTTTAAAGAACTTTGATAAACCAAAAGTGTACTGAGTTTGAGCATCTATTCCGGTAATGTCTTTATTCCATTCAGTTAAAGTATATCTGCCTGCAACTTCCCAATTATTTTTAAACATATATCCCATTTGTAAGTTTGCTCCTTTTCCAACTGAAACAACTTCACCAGTCTTAGTCCCATCAATATTTGTAACACTATCTTGTTGAGCTGATCTAAAAGCATATTCTCCCATCAAAGAAAAACCTCCATACTTAAACATCATATCAGCGAAAATAGTTGTTATATCAGTTTCAAAATAACCTTCTATATCGTCTCCATTTACATCTATACCGGTAATATTTGTCATGTAGCTTCCTTGATTACTTTTTGTTTTAACAGCTCTGCCGTTTAAATCATAAGTTCCGCCAATAGATAGCTTAGGCGTAGATTCTCGTTTTACAGAAGATCCTATATAATCACCTTTACTTTCAAAATTTCCGAAAGGTAAAACCTCTAATCTACTTGTATATTGATAACCTCCAAGATTGTCTTGTACAACATTTCTACCTTCTCCTTGAGATACAGAAATAATCTCTTTTATAAGAAAATTTTTGCCAATTTTAAAATAGTGTCTTAATTGCCCACCCATATCTCTATCAATATTAAAGTTAGAGTTCAATTTAGAACGATCTACAAATTGTAAATTAGCAGAAGAAACAACACGCTCTCTATTACCTGGTAATTTGGTTTGACCAGCCCAAAGAGTAAAATTTTTGTAAAAATTCCACTTTACAACAGCATCTAATATCATTTTTGGTGCGTTATTATTTCTATCACCAACTTTTCCTAAATCTTTGTTTGATAAACCTAACTCCAACTTATACTTAAGTTTTGGACTAAAGGCAAAACCACCAAATTTTAACCTTGCTCTTCTTATTAAGAATCTTGATCCTTCGGAGCTTACTCCATTCTTATCATTTACATTCCATTCTCCAGTATATAATGATTGAATTCTAAAAGCAAATTTCATACTGTAAGAACTATCTTTTGCTATTACATTATAAAGTCCTTTACCAAACTTATTATTGGTTACATCTTGAGCTAAAACTGTTGTTGAAAAAGCAAATAATGCTAATACTAATTTAATCTTATTCATCTCTTTAATTTCTTGTTATCTATTTTATCGATATCAGACAAAAATATCGAGCTAATTAGAACATAGCGTTACTAGATGGTTATTGATATGTTAAGTTTACGTTAACAATAATTAATTAGAAATAAAAAAAGCGAACTATAAAAATAGTTCGCTTAATTATGTAAATAGGTTATAAATTAACAACTAATTTTTGCTATTCTATCTGTATGTCTACCACCTTCAAAATCAGTTTTTAAAAATATATCTATACAATTTAAAGCAGACTCTTCAGTCATAAATCTAGCTGGTAAAGCAATTATATTTGCATTATTATGTAATCTAGCCATCTCAGCAATATCTACTTGCCAACAAAGAGCAGATCTTATTTCTTGATGTTTATTAGCAGTCATATTAATACCATTACCACTTCCGCATATTAAAATTCCTAAATCAACACTTTTTTCAGTAACAGCATTTGCAACAGGATGAGCAAAATCAGGATAATCTGCTCTATCATCGGAAAAAGGACCGAAATCTTTATATTTAACATTAATATTATCTAAATGTTTTTTAACAGATTCTTTTAAATTAAACCCAGCATGATCACTACCTATAGCTACCTTAGTTACTTCCATTTATTAATTTTTAGAGTTATTAACACCTATTTTAATCAAAATTATTAAAGTGTTGAATATTAAGACTATAAAATTAACTATAAACCTGTTGAAAACTATAATAACTTGTTGTAAAAAATAAAAACTTTTAATAGGAATATTCAATTAAAAAATCAGGTGATACTTCAATTGATTTAAACAAATTTATATCATTTTTTTATAAGACCATTTATCAACAAAAAATGAACTCAAATTTAACATTAAAAGAATATAATATTATTAAAATGGGACTAATTAACAACATGTTAATAACCATCTTATTTAATTATTTATCAAACAGTTATAATATTGATAACTACGTATTATCCTTTATAACTTTCAATAAATAGAAAAACAAAGAAAACAATTTATTAATTTTAAACTGTTTAAACAGCTATATAGTAATAGCATTTTCTTTTTATAATTTTTAAATAATATTAATATATATATAAGTGTTAATTAAAACTGTTTCCATATTTCTAATTATTCTATTTCCATTTCATTTCTTTGCCCAAGAGAAATTAAAAGATGGAGAACAAATTTTTTATTATAAAAATGGACAAATATCTAGTAAAGGAATTATTAAAAATGGTTTACCTGAAGGCTACTGGATATCATACTATCCAACAGGAATTATTAAATCTGAAGGTAATAGAAAATTAAGTTTATTAGATAGTACATGGGTTTTTTATAATAATTATGGAGATTTAAAATCTAAAATAAATTATACTTATGGAAAAAAAAATGGTTTAAAAATATCTTATAGCGATAGTTGTAATATTCTTTTAGAAGAGTATTATATTGATGATAATAAACAAAATAATAGTACTTATTTTTATGATGTAAAAGATCATAAAAAATGGAAAGAAATCAATTTTAAAGATAATATTAAAGAAGGAAAATCTTTTGAGTATGCTTTAGATGGCAGATTAATTTCAATTATCTTTTATAAAAAGGGTACTTTAATGGGCACAGAAAAAATTAATAGATATGATAAATTAAATAGAAAAAAAGATACTTGGAAAATTTTTCATGATAATGAAAAACTAAAAGAAGAAATGCGTTATAAAAACGATCTTTTAAATGGATACTATAAAAAATATGATAAAAAAGGAAGGCTTATAAATGCTACTTTATATATTGAAGGAGTTCCACAAAGTTTTACAGAAGAATTAGCTACATTAGATATTAGAAAAGAATACTATCCAGACGGAATAGTTAAATTAGAAGGTATTTATGATATTATTGGAAAAGAAAATGGACTATTTAAATTTTTTGATAAAAATGGTAAAATAGAACGATCAGAAATTTATTTGCATGGTATTATATTAGCAAAGGGTTTAATAGATGAAGAAGGAAAAAGACAAGGATATTGGGAGGAATTTTATAATAATGGAAACCTAAAATCAAAAGGAAAGTATAGAGACGGACTAAGGATAGAAAATTGGAAATATTTTTTTGAAAATAATAAAATACAACAAGAAGGAAAATATTTATCGGGAGAAAAGGCCACAGGTATATGGATGTGGTATTATAATGATGGTAGTGTTTTAAGAAAAGAATATTTTAGAAAAGGTAAAGAAGATGGAATGATGTATGAATATAATCAAAATGGTAAAATTATTACTGAAGGAGAATATATTGATGGATTAAAAGATGGACCTTGGTTTTACGAAATGGGAGATCATATTGAAGAAGGAAATTATTTAGATGGACAAAAAACTGAAAAATGGATTCATCATTATACAAATGGTAAATTAAATTTTGAAGGAAATTTTAGAGATGGAGAACCAAATGGCAAGCACAAATTTTATTATAATACTGGTAAGATTCAAAGAGAAGAATTTTATTTAATGGGGATAAAATCAGACAGTTGGAAATATTTTAATGAACTAGGAGAATTAAATTTAACTATAATTTATAAAGAAGGAAAAGAATTTAAAATAAATGGATTAAAATTGAAAAAATAAAATTTGGATTATTCAAAAAAAACAAAAAAAGATTTAATTAAGGAAATACAATTTCTTAAAGAAGACTTTTTGTGTAAAAAGGAACAAGAAGCTAACAAACAAAAAAATGTTGAACTTCATTTAAAAGAAAACGAAGAAAAATATAGAACATTATTTACTAAAAATTTAGCAGGTGTTTTTATAACAGAAGAAGAAATAATTTTAGATTGTAACAATTCTTTTGCAAAAATATTTGGATATAAATCAAGAGTAGAATTAATTGGTAAGAATGTTGAATGCCTTTATTTTTATAAAAATGATAGAGATAAATATATAGAACAACTACTTAAAAATGATTTTTTATCTAACCATATAATAAAACATAAAAATAAAAATGGTAAAGAAATATGGATTTCTGCTAACGTTTATTTAAAAGATAATAGAAGAATAGAAGGAACTTTAGTAGATATTACAGAACAGGTAAAATTTGAAGAAAATAATCGTAAAAAAGAAGAAAATTATAAAGAATTAACAGAAAATTCTCCTTACGGTGTTTGTGTACATATTGATGGAAATATAGTTTATGTAAACAAAAAAGCACTAGAAATAATTGGTGTAGATTTAAATTCAAAAAGTAATTTTTATGATTTTATTTTACCTGAAAACCATCAAAATGTTAAAGAAAGAACAGAAAGAGCTTTAAATGGAGAAGATGTACCTTTTAAAGAATTTAGTATTAAAAAATCTAATAATAAGATAATTTATATTAAAGGAAAACCAACACTATTCAATTATCAAGGTAAAAGAGCAGTTCAGGTTGTATTTAATGATATAACATTTGAAAAGGATTTATTTAAAGAAAAATTAAGGGCTACAATAGCTGAAGAGTCAAATAAAATACTTCAAAAAGAAATTAATCATAGAAAAAAAATTGAGGAAAAATTGATTGAAAATCAAAAGTATACTCAAAATGTAATTAATAGTTCTTTAGATATTATTTGTGCATCCGATAAAGAAGGAAATATAATAGAGTTTAATAAGGCTGCAGAAAAAGCTTTTGGTTATACATTAAAAGAACTCTTAGGAAAAAATATATCTATAATTTATGCCTTAAAAGAGGATCATATAAATATTAGTAAACAACTTTTAGATACAGGATCTTTTATTGGTGAAGTAAAAAACATAAATAAAAATGGTAAATTATTCACATCATATTTAACAGCTTCAGTTTTATATAACGATAATAATGAGCAAATAGGAACTATGGGTGTTTCTAGAGATATAACAGAGCTAAAAGAAGCAGAAAATCAACTTATAGAAAGTGAAGAGAGATATAAAGATATTTTAGAAAATGCTACAGATTTAATTCAAAGTTTAGATAAATATGGAAATATTATTTATGTAAATGAAGCTTGGAAAAAAACTTTAGGATATAATTCAGAAGAAATTATAGGGAAAAATATTTTTGAAATAATACATCCAGATTGTATAAATAAGTGTAAAATATTTTTTAACACCATTAATAATAGTTTAACTAATAAAAGTCATGTAGAATTAATTGAGTTTAAAACCAAAAAAGGTAAAAAAATTATTGTAGAAGGTAATGTTAGTGTAAAAATTAAAAATAATAAAGTAGAATCAACAAGATCCATTTTAAGAAATGTAACTGAAGAATTGTGGGAAGAAACAAAACAAAAAATATACAATAACATAGCTACTATTGTTGTAGAAAAAGTTGTTGCTGAAGAAATTTATGAAGGAATTAGAAAAGAGCTTGGTAAAGTAATGAATACAGAAATCTTTGTTATTTCATATTCTTTAGACGATAACATTCTTACTTTTCCTTATTATTATGACAATGTTAGATCTAAAGGTATAATAGATAAAAAAGATAGAATTAAAGGAAATGGTATTAATGAATATTTTTTAAAACAAAAAAATTCTAAACTTTTAAAGAGAGATGATTTAGATTTTATCATAAATAAAGGAGAATACAATGTTTTAGGTAAAAAATGTAAAGCTTTTGTTGGCATACCACTAAAAATTAAGAATAAAACAATAGGTGTTCTTTCTGTTCAATCTTATGATAATGAAAATGAGTATTCAAAAAAATCTATGGATATTTTGGATTTTATATCAGGAACAATAGCATTAACTGTTCAAAGAAAACAAGATCAAAATATAATAAGTAAACAATCTTATAAATTAAAATCTATAATAGAAAACAGCACACACTTATTTTGGAGCTATGATATAAATAAAGGTGTTACATCAAGTAATAAAAACTTTGTTAAATACATTAAACAAACCTATGGTAAAAATGCAGAAGTTAAAAATAGACTAAATAAAAGAGTAAGATTTTCTAATGAAGAAGAGCATACTTTTTGGAATAAAAAATATGCAGAAGTTTTTAAAGGAAATTCACAACAATTTTTATCTAAAAAACTAAATAAATACGGAAAAGAAGTTGTTAAAGAGGTTTTTTTAAATCCAATTTATAATGAGGATGGAAAAATTATTGAGGTATCAGGAATAGCTCATGATATAACAGAAAAAACAATTTCAGAGAAAAAACTAAAAGAATCTTTAAAAGAAAAAGAAGTTTTATTAAAAGAAGTTCATCATAGAGTTAAAAACAATTTACAGGTAATATCTAGTATTTTAAATTTACAATCTTCTTATGTTAAGGATGAAAAAATACTTGATATATTAAGAGAAAGTCAAAATAGAATTAAGTCAATGTCCTTTATTCATGAGAGTTTATATCAGAATACAGATTTTTCAGAAATAAATTTTTCAGAATATATAGTAAGTTTATCTAAAAATTTAGTACATTCATACGGTATATATGATGATTTAATCGATTTAAATATGTCAGTTGGAAATATATCTTTAAATCTTGATCTTTCGATTCCTTGTGGACTCATTATAAATGAATTAGTTTCAAATGCTATTAAATATGCCTTTTTAGACAAAGAAAAAGGAAAAATTAATATAAAATTGTTTGAAAAAAATGACAATGTTCATTTAATAATACAAGATAATGGCTTAGGTTTGCCAAAAGAAATAAATTACAAAGAGACAGACTCTTTAGGGCTGCAATTAGTAATAACATTAGTAGAACAAATAAGCGGAACAGTAAAACTGGACAACAATAAAGGAGCGAAGTTTACTATTATATTTAAAAAAGAACAATAATGTCAAAAAACAACATTTTAGTTATAGAAGACGAGGCAATCGTATCTAAAGATATACAACAAAGCTTAAAAAAATTAGGTTACAATATTGTTGGATCTGCCGCAACCGGAGAAAAAGCGGTTGAATTAGCAAAACAAACAAAACCTGATTTAGTTTTGATGGATATTATGCTAAAAGGAGAAATGAGCGGAATAGATGCAGCAGAAAAAATTAGAGAAACATTAAATGTTCCTGTTATTTATTTAACGGCTTATGCTGATGAAAATACTCTAGCAAAAGCTAAGGTAACTGAGCCTTATGGCTATATTATTAAGCCATTTAAAGAAGTTGATTTACATACATCTATAGAAATGGCACTTTATAAATACTCTAAAGAAAGAGAGGTTATTAAAGAAAGAGATTTTCTTTATTCTTTAGTTGAAAACAATGAATCTGAAGGAGTTATTTTTGTTAAATCCAATTCAAGATTAGTAAAGGTTAAAACAAATGAGATTCTTTTTGTTGAAGCTTTAAAAGATTATGTTGTTGTTAATGTTGGTGATGTGAGATATACTATTCACTCAACAATGAAAGAAATACAAAAGAAATTACCTACTAAAGAATTTCAAAGAATTCATCGCTCCTATATTGTTCGTTTAGATAAAATTGTTGCAATCGAACAGCCAAATATTGTTATAGAGGGTGGTAAAAAAATGTTGCCAATAGGAGGATCTTATAAAGAAGAGCTTTTTAGCAGAATAAATTTAGTTTAAGTTCTATTAATATAGTGGCTACTTGCCTGTGAAATTGAGGTTACAATTAAGTCGTTTATACAAAGGTTTTTTGGAAGTGTAGTAACATAATATATTATGGAGGCAACATCTTTTGCAGACATAGGTTCATAACCTTTGTAAATTTGTTTTGCTTTTTCAGTATCGCCATGTAGTCTTACCTCAGAAAATTCCGTTTCTGCAGCTCCTGGGCATATTTGAGATACTTTTATTCCTTTTCCGAGCAAATCTATACGCATGGATTTTGATAGAGCGTCTACAGCGTGTTTTGTGGCACAATAAACATTTCCTTTTTCGTAAGATTCCTTACCTGCTGTTGAACCAATATTTATAATGTGACCACTTTTTTCTTTTATCATTAATGGCATTATAGCTTTAGAAACATATAATAGTCCTTTTATATTGGTATCTATCATTTTTTCCCAATCATCAAGCAAGCCATCTTGTATTTTGTTTAAACCACTAGCTAAACCAGCATTGTTAATTAACACATCAATTTTTTTATTAGATAAGCTACTCACCGCAGCGATTACTTCTTCATTTTTTCTTACATCAAAACAGAGTGTGGTAACTTCCACATCATATTTTTCTTGTAGAGTTTTTGATAAAATTTCAAGTCTATCTTTTCTTCTACCAGTAATAATTAGACGATGACCTTTTTCAGCAAAAATCGATGCAGATGCTTTTCCAAAACCAGAGGTAGCTCCAGTTATAAATATAGTTTTAGACACTATTTAATTTCTTTTAAAGCGTTTATAATTAATGTTTTTAAATGAGAACGATGTGCCTTTGTAGAAATATCTCCGGTAGTATTATTTGCTGTTTCCTGAATTTTCTTTAAATTGTAAACAGCCATAGATTGTGCAGAAGAAACATATCTTTTACTTTTTGTACCAGTTACCATTGCTATTAAAGTCTTAGTATATTCTACTTGAATATTTTGTCTAAATGAATTAACACTTTCATTAGCATCAGCTTTAAAAATTGCATTATTTAAATCAGTCATCATATCAGATAATTTATATTCATTTCCATACAATTCAGAATCAACAATTCGCTGAGTTGTATTTGGATGTAATACATGTGCTAAAACATTTTTTTGATATGTTAAAACTTGTTTGTGTATTTTAGGATCTTCAGGACCTCTAAAAAAGTCATAACCTCTTCTTTGTAACGCTAAATAATTAAATAAATCATTTGGAGCATTAAAAGCATTTGGAGCAAAAACATTTTTGGTTAACGTTTCCATAGCTCTTTTTTGATCAATTAATGAAACAGGAATGTAAGGTTTTGTTCCACCTTTTTGTCCAACCATAGCACGATCAACATAAATACCACCAATGAAACGAGAAACAACATTTGCCGCAGTTCCTCTTTGTCTACTTAAAACATAATAAACACGTCTTAATTCCTGATAAGATTCTCCTTCTTTAGAAAAATTAGATTTAACATCTTTCATCATATTATCAACTAATTCAAAAATATTGTTAGAATAGGTAATTTGATCATTAGATAAATCACCAATCATAACTCTTGGATCAATTGCCTTACCAGGAGATCTCATATCATCAGCATCGTTACCAAAAATTAAAGCTGCTTCTGTTGATCTATTTAATAAAATGTTCTTTTCTGAATCCGACTTAAATGGAGTATAACCAAATTGAACTGCCCAAACATCATATGGGCCTACAGCAACATCTACATATTGGCCCTGTTTATTTCTATCTTTAGTTAAGTTAATAGCTGCATAATCCATTACAGAGCCTGTAAGACATTTTCCTTCAATAAATGAAGCATCAGCTAGTTGTGCAGGAGAAAACAACTGACTTGCTTTCATATTGTGATTTAAACCTAGCGTATGACCAACTTCATGCATTATTAAAGCAATCATAGATTGCTCTTTCATCTTTTTTAACTCTAAAGGAGAAGCTCCTTCTGCTGCTAATACAGAAGAGGCAAACATTGTATTTTCGTGCATAACGTGACCTAAAGAACAAGTCATTTTATTTATGTCTTTTTCAAATGACGGAGCTTCAAACTCTTTTAAACTTGAGGACAAATCAAAAATCTTATCATACATAACTCTATTTGTGAAGTGTACATATTCTAACATAATATCAGCACCTAATATTTCACCTGTTTTTGGATTAACAAAACTTGGCCCGTATCCACCAAATGGAGCACGTGGAGAAGAGGTCCATCTTAACACATTGTAACGAATATCTCCAGCATCCCAATCTGCATTATCAGGTTGTAATTTTACTTCCATAGCATTTTTGAAACCAGCTTTTTCAAAAGCAACATTCCATTGTAAAACAGCATTCTTAATTGTTTCTCTCCACTCTAAAGGAGTAGAGTTTTCCATCCACCAAGTAATCGGTTTTACAGGTTCCGAAATAGCTGCAGTAGGATTTTTTTTCTTTAAGTTCCAACGATGTACCAAGTCTCTGTATGGTACAGAGCCTATTGAGGTCATATCTGTAACTTGAGTTGTAAAATAACCAACGCGAGGATCATCAATTAAGGTTTCATAATCATTTTCAGGCATTTTAATTAAACTATGAAAAACCTTTATACTAACATTCCTACCATCAGAAACAGCTCTAGAACCTCCATTTAAAACAGTTCCTTTAGAGTAAACATACTCAATTGCTAAATCTGTATTCTCGGGGTAATTTCTTATTGAATTAACTTTTGTCTTTTCTTTATCTAAATTACCTAAAGAAAATGCTGTAGGAGACTGTTTTGGATACTTTGGAGGTTTAATTTGAGAAAAAGTTTCTTTTAAGAAAAGGTTGTCAGCATTGATTAAATACAATCCTTTCTCTTCGTCAACTCCTTCAATTTTTAAGCTAGCCATTATTCCTGCACTCATATTTGCAGAAGCGGATTTTGATAAAGCACTTTTTGGATCGAAATAAGAAGAAGTATTTTGAGTAATAAACTCTATTTTATTAAAATATTTTTCAATTTTAAACACTTTAGAGCCCCTGTACGAACCTCTAAAGCTACCTGCGTCTAAAACTCCATCAGCAACCTGGCTAAAATAAATATATTCCTTTCCTATCTGATCTTTGCTAACAACCATTTTTATAGCACCAGTAGTTGTGTCTTGATACAAGAGAAATAAGCCGTCTATTTTTTTGTGCCTCTTTGTTAATTCACTAATTTTTTTTGGAGAGTCTTTATCCTTTTTTGGAGTCTCTGTTTTTGATTTTTTATCACCTTTTTTTTTCTTTTGTGCTGAAGCAGTACTAAAACTTAAAAGTAAGATTGATACAAGCCCAAGGCTAGCAATTTTTAAAGAATTTCGGTTATTCATAATATTTATATATGATGGGTTTTCAATGTTAAATGTAATAATTAATTGGGAGGATAAAAATCAAGAAAGGATGAGTGGTTAAAATTCTAATGATTAATAGTTGTCAATAGAGAGTAATATTAAGGTGCATGCCTCTTCTGTTTTTATACCTTTTTTTGAGGCAAGCCTAACAAGTTCTTTGTTTTCTGTACCAGGATTAAAAATGATACGTTTTGGATTAATGGTGTTAATGATATAGTCATAATATTTAGGCTGGTTTTTTGGACCAATATAAAGTGTAACAGTATCTATATTTTCTAACAATGGTGAGTTTGTTAAAATTTCTTTAACACCAATTTCTCCATCTCTTAAACCAACAGGGAAGACTTCATGTTGATGTTCTGACAACATTTCAGTTGCTTTATATGCATACCTCTCAGGGTTTGGGCTTGCGCCTAATATTAAAGTTCTTTTATTCATATTACAAATTACATTATTTAAAAGTATTAACTTTTTGTTTAATAAATTTCATTATGGCATCGTTTGAGTTTAATTAGGGAACCCATTTTTTGTGGAAATTTAATTTTTAAAACAGCATTAACTAACACATTGTATAAAGCATCTCTAATTTTGAGTTAAAAGTTCTCAAAGAGGAAGTTTAGTTTGGTCTATTCTTTTTTTGATCTATTTTCAATAGACACTTAAAGAATTAAATCTAAGAATAATTCCTAAGAATAAGCCATCTATAAGTTTATAAAATTTATATCTATATTCATGAATAATTTGGTTAACCAATTTA